>Ga0228535_1000076_pt1 | contig 289624 bp, 251 predicted proteins | sample SJ1metagenome_FD_168457 | JGI IMG/M metagenome (GOLD analysis project Ga0228535, IMG submission 168457) | Enriched culture of PCE-dechlorinating microbial communities from Ithaca, New York, USA - SJ1 | ecosystem: Engineered > Modeled > Simulated communities (microbial... > Unclassified...
GGGAACGGGGCTCGGGAACGGGAACCCGGTGACGATGGACATCGCCTCAACGGTAGTGGAGGCCGATTACATGGACGTGCCTGCGGGCAGCTACAGCGATACGGTGACGATGACGATCAACCCTTAGGCCTTCGTCAACCGCCGGCACGGATAAGGATGTTTGCAGTCGTATGAACGTGATTGGGCAAAATATATCAGACACAGACGGCAACATGTTCTGCAGAATGACAAAAAGGCTCCTGGGCCATATACTTGTAGACGGCGAATTTATCTCTTCCCAGGACCTTAAGGACGCCCTCAGCCGGCAGGAAGAAACCAATATACAGCTCGGCGAGATACTTGTCAGGATGGGGCTTCTCAATTTCTCCCATCTTCAGATGGTCCTGTCTGTTCAAAAAAACCTCTCTTCCCTGCAGGATGCCGTAAAGGTAGCGGCGGGCGTTCGCCAGCTCCTGGGCGAATTGCTCATTCAGGCAAAGCGCCTTACAAAGCAGCAGCTAAATCATGCCCTGACAGAGCAAAAACGGACAGGCGAAAAGCTCGGGGAGATACTTATACGCCACGGGCTGATCAACGACAAAGAGCTCAACGCAATTTTAAAGTTCCAGAAAAACCAGGTCTCACGGTCATCGGGTTTCCAGCCGTTCCGGCTCGGCGAGATACTTGTCGCCAATCAATACATTACAAGGGATCAGCTCGAAGATGCATTACGAAAACAAAAGCTGTCCCATAAAAAGATCGGCGAGGTCCTCGTTGAGGCAGGCTATCTAACAAAAAAACAGGTTTCCAGCGGCCTCCGGATCCAGAACATGCTCATTACCGCGGTGCTGGCAGCCATACTATCGCTCGCCTCAACGCCGAACGGCAACGTAGCCCATGCAGGTTCATCAAGCGCAAAGGTCACCGTCTCGGCCCGGGTCATGGCATACTCACAGCTAAAAGTACTCTACCAGCTGCCCGAAATAACCATTACAATGACCGATATCAAGAAGGGCTATATCGACATCAATGCAGCCTCAAGGCTGCAGGTAAAAAATAACAGCCCCAAAGGCTACCTGCTGACATTCCAGGGCATCGCCCAACCGTTTAAAGAGATCCAGATAAAAGGCATGGGGAATGACCTCAGCCTCAGCTCAGCGGGCGGCTTTGTTCTCAGGCCCTACATAAAAGGCAACGATACGGTTGAGCTCAGCTATCGCTTTGTCCTGTCGGAAAACGCACAGCCGGGCACCTACGCATGGCCCGTTAATGTGTCCGTACAGCCATCTTGAACACGATTCGGATTGTCATCTCGCAACACTTCTGATATAGTACAGATTAGAATGAGGCGTTTTCCTGTAAAAATCATATTTATAGCCTCTGTGTCCCTCTTCTCCATAGTGCAGGCGCCGTTTATCTGCTCCGGCCAGGATTGGGGAGTATCGCCGATACGGCTGGACTTTACCACCAAAGTGACAAGCGGGATACTGACGGTATCCAACGGAACTCCTGACAAGATCAACTACCAGATAAAGGCCTTTGAATGGGCGCAGGATGGAGAAGGAAAAGACAAATATACCGAAACTGCCGACATCATCTTCTTTCCAAAGATGATGGTCGTTGAGCCTGGCGACAAGAAGATAATCAGGGCAGGCATGAAGGTCCCCCGGGCTGACAGGGAAAAGTCCTACCGGCTCTTTATCGAGGAGATACCCAAGCCTCAAAAGGCCGAAGGCGCCCACATCACATTCACAATACGGTTCGGCGTGCCCATATTTTTTAAGCCTGTTAAAGAGGAATTTAAAGGCGTTATTGAGAAAATAAGCATGGACAAGGGCATTCTTACCGTTCCTATAAAAAATACCGGGAATTCGCATTTTGTCATTCAAACAATTACCGTAAAGGGGATCGGCGCCGACAAAGAAACGGTCTTTTCAAGGGATCTGCCCGGATGGTACCTTTTAAACGGCGTCACGAGGCAATACACAACAGAGATACCAAAGGAACTGTGCGGCAAGATCGTAAAGCTCGAGATAGATGCAAAGACCGATCAGTTTACTGTGAAAGATAGTCTGGATGTCCAAAGAGCCATGTGCCTTCAATAGACTCAGCATAAAACAAATATCCGGATGGCTTTGGCCATCGTATAAGTTATTTTTTTTTACATTTATCATTCCGCTTGTATTCCTTGGGATATCTTCAGCCCAGGATCCCTCAGGCCCTGAGCAGATCATCGTAAACGTCACCCTTAACCAGGAAGATAAAGGAGAACATTTTGTCTACCTGGCAAAAGACAAGGATTTCCTCATTAAGGAAAGCGAATTAAAGGCAATCGGGTTTTTGGATCCGCAGGGGGCCGTCTCGGTCATCGCCGGCGAACCGCATATCTCGCTTCGCTCCATGAAGGGTGTCAGCTTTACGCTGAACGAAAGAACGCTTTCCCTTGATATCGTTGCTAACCCGGAACTGCTTCAAAAAAGGTCGCTCGATTTCACCACTGCAAGGCCGTCAAAAATCTACTACCCAAAGGATAACAGCGCCTTTTTGAATTACGGGGTCAATTATACCTCAGGCGTCAACAACTCTGACCCGCAGGCATGGAACGTAACGAACGAATTGGGGATGCGTTTTTATGACCTCCTTTTTCTTACAAACACAACATATACGCAGACCAAAACAGATGAGGATTTCGTCAGGCTGCAAAGCAACGCGACATATGACTTTCGAAAGGACATGGACCGCCTTGTCTTTGGAGATTTTTTTGCGTCCTCAGGCAACCTTGGAAGCACGGTCAACCTGGGCGGGATAAGCTTTTCTAAAATATACAATATCGACCCCTATTTTATTAAACAGCCGTTGTTCAATTTTTCCGGCCAGACCGCGCTTCCTTCTGAAGCGGATATCTACGTGGACGGCATGCTTTTAAGGAGAGAGAAGCTTTCGCCTGGCGGCTTCGAATTAAAAAACATCCAGTATTACGGGGGGTACCGCAACGTCGATATAATCATAAAAGATGCTTTTGGAAGAGAGCAAAAGATTGAGAACCCCTTCTTCTTTAACGACGTCCTCTTAAAGAAAGGACTCCATGAATACAGCTACAATATAGGCTTTTTGCGGGAGGATTATGGGGTAAAAAGCGATAGCTACAGCGACCCTGCCTCGAGCGTCTTCCACAGATACGGCGTGTCCGACGAGCTGACGCTCGGCTTCAGGGGCGAAGGCTCCAAAAACCTCATTAATTACGGGCCGGCGATCTCTTTGCTCGAGAAGAACCTCGGCATTTTCAGCGCATCTCTATCACAAAGCGCCGGCAAGTACGGAGGATTGGCGGGGATATTCAGCCACCTTTATCAGAGCAAGAGATTCAGCACGCAGTTTACGATCCAGGGGAACACTGAAAATTACAGGGTTATAACAAACAGGGACCTTACGGATATTATGAAATATCAGTTAAACGCCGGCGTTGGATACAGCACCGGCAGGTTCGGGTCCCTGTCGCTTTCCTATACCTCCACGAAACAATACCAGGGCATCGATAATGAAATATTTGCCGCAACGTACCAGAGGAACATCGCAGAGAACCTCCAGCTGTCGTTATCGTTCAGGCACACGGTACACGACGAATACACGAATGAATGCTCCCTGCGGTTGACCTACTACTGGAAGGATATCACTATGTCGCTGGATCACTATAGAGACGACAAGAACGATACGACGTCGTTCCAGATCCAGAAAAACGCGCCCGTCGGCGAGGGCTACGGCTTTAGAGCAACAGCAGACAGAAAAGATACGCCCGAGGGCGAAAGCACCTTTTTCAACCCCTTCTTCCAGTACAACGGCAGATACGGAATATACTCAGGAGAATACAGGGGGCTCTACGACAAAACGGGGTCAAACGAGACCTACCAGCTTTCTGCATCAGGGGGCATTGTATATGTTGGCAACACTGTCGGCCTGACGAGGCCTGTTTATGACAGCTTCGGCCTCATCAAGATAGGTGAGATACAAGATGTTGAAGTATTTCAGAACAATCAGCGTATCGGGAGAACAGGCACATCCGGCAAGGTGTTTATCCCTAACATGAATTCCTATACCGACAATATAATAATAATAAACGATACAAATCTTCCCATGAATTACTCGATCGGCGAAGCAAGCCGTCGCGTCTCTCCGCCATTCAGAAGCGGCTCTTTCATCAACTTCGATGTTGCGAGGATGCAGGGCATTACGGGAAGCCTGAAGATAACGACCGACGGAGCGGTTAAGGCCGTCGAGTTTCAAGAGATAGACATCACCGTCAACGGGAAGAAGGTCGCTTTTCCAACGGGCAAAGGGGGGGAGTTTTATCTTGAGAACATCCCTCCGGGGAGGTACCCGGCGCAATTTAATTATATGGAAAAACCCCTCACGTTTGATATAATTATCCCTAAGGTAGACGATATTATTATAGACCTCGGGAGCATCGTAGTTGAAAACGGCCGTTAAGATCTTTATGCTGTTGATATTTCTGTCTTTATGCAATCAGGCGCATGGCGTCTGCAATGTGACCGCCACGAGCGTCAACTTCGGCACCTACGACGTCTTTGTAACTACCCCCGACGACTCAACAGGAACAATAACCATTGTATGCGATAGGAACACCAGCCCTGTCCGGACCTCCATAGGCCCGAGCCCCAACTCGGGGGGGTTTAACCCACGGCAGATGCGACGTACCCCTGGGGTAGTTCGCCTGAACTACAACCTGTTCACGAATTCTGCAAGAACAACGATCTGGGGCGACGGCACTGCAGGGACCTCAACGGTATCAAGTAATGCCCGGAGGAACAGGCCGGTCACCCTTACGGTCTACGGCAGGATCCCCGCCGAACAGGATGTCAGGATAGGCTCCTACAGCGAGACCCTCACAGTTACCATAGCGTATTAACGTAAAAGTTTATCGCGCTTATTGCGTTAAGGGCGCTGACATAGCCTGTCGTCCCGGCGCGCAGCGAATATCCGTCAGGGGTTGCCCTCTATTCGAGGTTCTTTATGATGTCCGGGATCAGCTGCTTAAGGGAGCCTTGCAGGGTCTTTTCGAGGGACAACCGTATCGGTTCGGAAGAACGCTCCACCCCCTCGTACTCATCCCTGGCTCCGGCAGCCAGCGTCTTGATGAGCCGCCCGTTCTTAAAGACCTGCGCCTCGATCTTGACCTCGGCGACGGTTGAAACGGTAAGGACATTAAAAGATTGATGTGCCGACAAGCCGACGATGGCGGGCCTTATCCCTTTTGAAACATTATCGGGGAGCTCCGGGCAGGCCTTCACCTCATACCCGGCAGCGGACAATTCCACTGCCAGGGCCGTGAAAAACCATCTTGCCGGATTATCCTGGGTAAAGACATCCTCCTCCCCGGTCTTCCCAAGCACCTCTTTCCCTGCCGCAAACGGCGTTGCGCTGTATCGTGCCTCGGGCGCCGCAACGAATATCTGTCCCGAACCGCCTGAAGCGTTTACAAAACGCTCGTACGTCAGGACAACCCGCTGCTGCGAAGGGGCGCAGCCTGCGATACATGCTGTCAAAAAAATCAGGAGAACCAAAGATCTTAACGGCAACCCCGGATGAGCTACAAAGGCCTCGACGCCGGATGCCCGACGCCGGATGCCCGACGCCTGTCCGATAAAGGTCCTGGATAAATCATGCGCTGACATAACGTCCTCACTTTCCGGTGCCTGCAACGGCCTTTTTAAACTCCAGGAGCAGCTTCCGCACATCTTTTGCCTGGAATATCCCGAGCCCCTCTATTCCTGACGCCTTTTTGCGGAAAGAAGCAATATCGGGATTCTCATCCACTATGATGCCCGCCGCCTTTATCTTTTCGAGAAAGCCTGCCTCGTTGTCCCGGCTCCAGCGTCTCTGGTAGCGGGCCGCCTGCTCCATGCACTGCACAATAGCCTTCTGGTCTTTCTGCGGAAGGCCTTTGAACCATTTAAGGCCTGCAACGCCTATATGCGATGAATAGACATGCCCCGTAAGGGAAAGGTAGCGCTGCCCTTTATAGAAATCGTCAAGCCAGATCGCCGACAAAGGGTTCTCCTGCCCGTCGATCTCTTTTGACTGCAGGCCTGCAATAAGCTTTTTGAGGTCCCCGATCGGTATCGGGTCTGCGCCGAACAGACGCCACAGCTCCCTGTGCAGATCAGACTCCATGACGCGGATCCTGAGGCCTGCCACATCTTCAACCCCGTGAACCGGCCTCCTGCTGTTGGTAAGATGGCGGAAGCCGTTCTCAGAAAATGCCAGGCCCTTGAACCCTGCCTTTTCAAGCATCCTTAGGAGCTTCTGTCCCATGGGGCCCTCAAGCACCCTGTCCACCTGTTCATAGTTCCCAAAAAGGTATGGATAATCGATGACCCTTGCCCCGGGGACAAACCGGTCAAAAGGGCCGGATGTGATGATGCCCATATGGATGCTTCCCTTTTGTATCTTTTTCAGGATCTCTGCTTCAGTCCCCAGTGAACCGCTGTCGTAGATCCTGACCTTATGAGGCAAACGGGCCTCAACAAGCTCCCTGAACTTCTCTGCGCAGACGTTCTGCGCAGCCCCCGGCCTTGTGACAACACCCAATGTTATCTCCAGAGAACAAGCGACGCCCGGGCATATGAGACCCAGCAAGAACACCGCGATGACCGCTGCTCCGCATATCTTCATCATATCCTCCTCTGTACAAAAAATTACCATAACAATGCATCGAAAGTCTATCGTCCCGCATAGCTGCTTATGCCCCTTCCGTTCCGGCATCGGCATCGGGCAAGACCGGTGGGCTCCTCCGGACGGTAAGGACCGTTCTCGACAGAAGTGTTTTTTGAACATTTGATATTTGAATTATGATATACGTAGAAAATAACCTAAATCTAATGCGGGCATGGCGTCGGGATATCCCGGAGCAAGCCGTCGTGAGGCGAGGAAGCTCGGCCTTTTGCGAAGCAAAAGTTCCGAAGCCGAACGCGAGCGAATGGAGCCGCAGGAGCGTAATGAGCGTGTTTGCGGGGGATGTCCTGACACCGTGCTCATCCTTATTGAAGAAGGTCCGCGCATTCCTCGAGGTTGCCGCCCGAGCGCGGTATGGAGAATTGTTTAGGGTTTCTTAAGATTTTCTTATGATTGCCTGTTGCGATAATCCCTGTAGCCGAACCTCCTTACGGCCTCTATCTTTCCCCCGCCCCGTATCAGGGCAATATCGGGCAGGTTCATGCCGTTGAACGTGGTGTTCTTCACGATGCTGTAAAGCGCCATGTCGGCGAAGACCAGCCTGTCACCCCTTTTCAGCGGCCTGTCAAAGGAATAATCGCCCATGACGTCCCCCGCAAGGCAGCTTGGCCCGGCAAGCCTGTAGGCATATCTTTTTCTGCCCGCCTGCGATGATCCCAACACATGCGGCCTGTAAGGCATGATCAGTACATCAGGCATGTGCGCCTCTGCCGACGCGTCCATGATCGCTATTTCCATCCTGTTTTTCACTACATCCAGGACGGTCGAGACCAAAACCCCTGCGTTCAGCACGCTTGCCTCGCCGGGTTCAAGGTAAACCTGCACCCCATATCTTTTTTTGAAGGCATTAATGAGCCTGATGAGGCGCTCCAGGTCGTAATCGTCACGCGTTATGTGGTGGCCTCCTCCGAAATTAACCCATTTCAACCCACGGATATATTGTCCGTAGAGCCTTTCGAAGGATCGGAGGACCCTTTCAAGGACATCTGAGTTCTGTTCGCACATGGCGTGGAAGTGGAGGCCATCTGCTATCTTCCGGTGCGCCTGGAATTCTTCTTTAAATACATCATAGACCACCCCCAGCCTCGAATTGGGCGCGCAGGGGTTATACATCTCTGCGGCAACCTCAGAGTGCCCCGGATTGACCCTTAAGCCAATCTCCACGCCTTTTGCCCTTGCTGGCGGCCCGTATCGCCTGAGCTGATGAAAGGAATTGAATATGACGACATCGGAATGCTTCAGTATCTGCCCGATCTCTTTTTCGCTGTAAGCAGCTGCGAAGGTATGGACCTCTTTTTTAAACTCTTCGCGGCCGAGCCTCGCCTCATTAAGACCGCTCGCGCATACCCCGTCAAGATATCTCCTCATCACGGGGAATGTGGCGAACGACGCATACGCCTTGAGCGCGTGCAAAACCCTGCATCCCGTGCGGTCCTTCACGTACCGCATGATCCGCATGTTCTCCTCGATCAGGGTTTCGTCGAGAAGGTACACCGGGGTCGCTAGGTCTCCTTTCGCAATGTCGAGGAATCTTTTATCCGCAGCTTTGAAACTTTTCCTCTTCGACTCTTTAATCAACTGCGTCAGCGCCTTGAGCCCGTTTTTGTCCAAGGCTTCCAGCACCTTCTTCCTCGCCCCTCCGGACAATGCGTGATACCCGCCTGCAGCTCTGATATCCTTCGCCGCAACCGCCCGTATCATCTCTTCTATCTGTTTTCCAGTACTCATCGTTTTCCAACCTGGCAAATCACCATCATGACACTTTGCACTCAAAAACATTTCCGGGTCAGGATCACCAAAGAAAGTCCGGTTTGGTTATTGAAAAATTGGTTATTGGGTATTATTTGGAGCTTGGTTATTGGTGATTGGTTATTCATTGACTATCCTGTCTGCTACTTGCTGTCTGTCAAGTTCTTACCATGAGACATGAGCTATTCACCATGTTCATCTCACACCTTGTCCGGCAGCGGCTCGTGCTCGGCCACCTGCCACGGCAACCCGTATTGATTCAGCGCCTCCATGAACTCGTCCGGATCGAGCTGTTCCATATTGAAGACCCCTGCCCCCTCCCAGGCCCCCGTCATTACCATCATCGCCCCGATCATTGCGGGAACGCCGGTCGTATAGGCTATCGCCTGCGTCCCCGTCTCTTTGAACGCCTCTGCGTGGTCGCATACATTGTAGATATATCTTGTCGTGGCCTTCCCGTCTTTTTTGCCCGTCATGATGTTGCCGATAACCGTCTTCCCTGTATATCCTGTTCCCAGAGAGGCAGGCTCGGGAAGGAGCGCCTTGAGGAACTTTACCGGGACTATTGCGCGCCCTTCGTAGTCAACCTCGTCTATCCGCGTCATGCCCACGTTCCTGAGCACCCTCAGGTGGTTGAGGTAATTATCTGAGAACGTCATCCAGAACCGCGCCCTCTTAAGCCCTTTTATGTTCAGCACCAGAGATTCCAGCTCTTCATGGTAGAGAAGATAGCTCTCTTTCATTCCCGCCACCGGGTAATCAAAACCGAAATGTACGCTGCCCTCCTCTATGATCGCCGGCGTCTCGACCCACTTGCCTTTCTCCCAGTGGCGCACTGCCTGGGTTACCTCCCGGATATTGATCTCTGGATTAAAGTTTGTCGCGAAGGGATGACCGTGGCTGCCGGCGTTGCAGTCCAGTATGTCTAAGTAATTGATCTCGTCGAACAGGTGTTTCTGCGCATAGGCGGCATAGACGTTCGTTACGCCGGGGTCAAAACCCGAACCGAGGACCGCCATTATTCCTTTCTCTTTGAACCTCTCCCGGTATGCCCATTGCCAGCTGTATTCAAAGTGCGCCTCATCCGGCGGTTCGTAATTTGCCGTGTCCATGTAATTGACCGCTGTCGCGAGGCACGCATCCATTATATGCAGGTCCTGATACGGAAGCGCAAGATTAAGGACGAGGTCGGGCCGGAATGAGCTGATCAGGGCCGTCAACTCCGCTACATTGTCGGCATCAACCTTCGCTGCCTGTATGTCCCTGCCGTATCTCTGCCTGATATCTCTCTGTATCGCCTCGCACTTCGAGAACGTCCTGCTTGCAACCAGTATCTCCCTGAACGCCTCTGGCGCCTGCGCGCATTTATGCGCCGCAACTGTCGCAACTCCCCCCGCGCCTATTATCATTATCCTGCCTCGGTTAGCTGTATTGCTCATATCGAGATTCTCCTGGTCTTTAACATTTATGTGCTCCTTTTTTCTTTCTCCCTGCGTATGCGTAGATATAACTTAAAAGCGTGTAGATCAATTTCGCGGCAAGAAAATCGGGGGCCTTCAAATGCGACGGGCAAAGCTCGACGACATCGAACCCGACGACCTGCTTCGATTTCGCGACAGAAGACAGGAGATTCATAACCTGGTACCAACCTAAGCCGCCCGGCTCCGGAGTGCCCGTTGACGGCATAATGGCAGGATCAAAGACATCAAGGTCGATGGTGATGTATACGTTGTCGGTAAGCAGGCCGACCGCGCCGTCTATCCATTCATCGGAATTGTGTATTGTGTGCGCAAAAAACATCCTCTTGCCGTCTATGCCCGGGCGCTCCGACGCATCCATGCTCCGTATTCCCGCGGAGACGATGTTCCTGACAAACTCCCTGGCGCGCGCCATAACGCAGGCGTGGTTATAACGGCTTCCCTCGTAAGAGTCGCGGGAGTCGGCGTGGGCATCAAGGTGCAATATGCTGAGATCTTTATAGCGTTCCGCGTAGGATTTGATAGCGCCGATAGAAACGGAGTGTTCGCCCCCCAGGGTTACAACAAGCTTGCCGTCTTTCAGATATCGCGAGATCACAGAGGAGGTCTTTCTTATGAGCGCGGCAGAAGAGCCCGAACGGACGGGCCCGGCAGTAAAAATGCCTTTTTTCAGAACCTCGCTGCCCGTCTCTATGTCATAGAACTCAAGGTACCGGGACGCCTCCATGATCGCCGCGGGCCCTTTGTCGGCGCCCTTCATCCACGTGCTCGTTTTATCAAAAGGGACCGGAAGTATAACGATGGAAGCGCCTTCGTAATCGCTTCCACGATTTGGCAGCCCGCAGAAACTCAAGGAAGGCCCTGGCATTTCAATCCATGACAAAAACGGCTGACGCCAGCACCGTGGTCCAGAGACCGTCCTTATTTCCTTCTGCAGACTGGCAGATATGTTTTGTCTTGAATATATGGCCGCTCGCCCTGTAAAACTGCTTGCGCTCATCCCATGCCTGGTTCGGGTCAAAGGGAATGTCGAGCGTGGTTGCAAGCATTGTGGCTGCGAGGTCTTCGGCATATTCGCCGGATACAACCGCCTTTTCGCCGAAGGCATGATGTTCCGAAAGATAGCCATACTGGGAATAGTCTTTCGGCCAGGCAAAACCAATTGCAGCGGAGACAAGGCGGTTCGGCTCGTTGGTCTCATTCCGCGCCATTACGCAATAGGTGATCTCGCCGGGCTCGAGGAGCTTCAGGCCCGCGGCCTTTGATATCACTTTGCACTTCGGCGGGAATATGCTCGACACATAAACAAGGTTGCAATGCTGGATGCCTGCATTTCTTAAAGCGACCTCAAAGGATGACAATTTGTCTTTGTGGACGCCCACCCCTTTTGTAAAAAAGATTTTTTTAGGTGTCATTTTTACATTCTCCAAATTTAATTTGATCCCCGCATCATCGAGCCGACGAAAGCAGCGATGTCGGCTTTTGGCTCTTTCCAGGCCTCCTTCGGCCTTTTGTCCCTGAAGGACGCTAAAAATAAGGAGGCGAAGACACCCACAGCACAACCGACTTCTTCTTTTGCCTGTTCGCTATACAATGCCTCTTTGTCGCCTTAAAATAAAAACATTCACCCCGCTTCACCCTGTGGGGCTTCCCCCCCAGCAGAACTTCTACGCCCCCGGCAAGCACGAAACCGAACTCTTCACCCTCGTGCGGCTCTTCTTCCGGCGTTCTCTCCCCTACGTCCAGCTCAAGCAGCGCAGGGTCCATCAGCCTGTTCTGCGCAGCGGGGACAAGTATCTGAAATCTCTTCACGTCCTCTCTTTCCAGCTCAACCCTGTCTCTAAATCTAAAAACGATCTTTTCATCAAACGCCCCGTTGAAAAAGTTTGACGGTTTCTCATCGAGAGCGTCCAGTATGCCGATGAGGCTTTCTACGGACAGGGAGGTCAGGTTCCTTTCTACCTGTGAAATAAAGCCCTTCGTAAGGCCTGCCCTTGTGGCAAGCTCCTCCTGGGTAAGAGACTTTGCCTGCCTCAGCATCTTTATTCGTTCACCTATGCTTGCCTCGTCAACTTTCATAATAACAGTAAATACTTACAAGAAGTTTATTTAATTAAACAAAATATAGGCAACGGTTGTCAAGTAAATTTTTATTTAACTTTTAAGTTCAGTATGCTAAACTTACAGCGGTAGGCGATAAATGCTTGGAAAACAAGCAATTATAGACTTTTTTCGAAATAATAATATCAGAAATATCTTTCATTTACCGGGTATTCATACCCTTCCCCTCAACGATGCGCTTGAAAAACAAAACAATATCAAAGCCTTTATGGGCAGGCATGAATCCAGCGTCATATCCATGGCCGATGGATATGCAAGGGCTTCCGGAAATGCCGGCGTAGTAATGGTTACGCCGGGGCCAGGCCTCGGGAATATTGTCTCAGGCTGCATGGAGGCCTACAGCGACGACATTCCGCTGCTGATCATACACATTGACACGGAAAGAAAGGCAACGGGCAAAGGCATACTCCACGAGCTGAAAGAGCCTGAGAATATCTTCAAATATTTCACGAAAAAAACCTTTTCGATCCGCGACGCCGGGCATATAGCTCCAACCCTCGCGGAGGCTTATCATACCATCCTTTCAGGAAGGAAAGGCCCTGTCGTCGTATCGATACCCTATGTCCTGTTCGAAAAAGGGGTGCCCGCAACGCACCATGCACCCCGCGCTGCCAACGCTCAAAAGACAAGGGCCACAGGGAAGGAAGGGGGTGCCGCCAGGTTATCCGGATCGATCGGCAGCCTTGAAAAGGCCCTCTATAAGAAAAAAAAGGTTCTCATGATCGGCGGGAAATCCCTCATGGTGCATGGCATACAGCAGGCGCTCGAACGTATCTGCACCGTCTCTTCGATCCCCTTCCTCACGACAACCGGCGGAAAAGGCATTATACGGGAAGACAGCCCCTGTTCATTTGGCAACGTAATGAAAAAGGGGATTGTGCGGGATATGGTCGCATCGGCCGATCTTGTTATCGCTATCGGAACACGCTTGCGTGATGTGGATTCCAGGAGAAGGGGGGTGAAGATCCGCGAGCTCGTCCACATCGATATCGATGACCGCTGGATAGGGAAAAACTATCCCACAAGGCTCGGCATCACAGGAGACCTCAAAGAAATACTTGATGGGCTTTTCCGTGTCCTGAAAGGGAGAAGGTTCGATTGGGACCTGGCACGGCTGAAAAACCTCCAGGCCGTCGAGGAGGCGTCTCTCCTTAAAAGGTCTTCTGCCTATGCCGCGACGAGGCTCTTGCGGGAGTCTATTCCGGAAGACACAATAACCGTATGCGACCTCAATCTCCCGTCCTACTGGGCAGAATACCACTTTGCCGTGTATCATCAGGATACCTTTCTTATGCCACGCGGGATATCGCCCATATTCTATTCATTGCCTGCGAGCATCGGCGCCAAAATAGGAAGGCCTGACAGGCCCTGCCTTGCGCTCTGCGGAGACGGAGGCGTCCTGCCGTCGATAGGCGAGCTTGCAACGCTGAAAAAATATGATATACCCGTTGTCGTCTTTGTTCATAATAACAACAGCTTCGGGATCCTGGAAGATGTTATGGCCGAACGCTATAACAGAAAAGGATCAATGGCCCTCGGCAGCCCTGATTTTGTAAAGCTTGCGCAATCTTTCGGGGTCAGGGCCAAGAGGGCAAAAACCCTGAAGGGGCTCCGCAATATCCTGCTGCAGGATATTACATGGAAAGAGCCCTTTCTGATAGAGTTCGTGCAGCCCGTCTCCCCACCGCCCTGGAAGGCATAACCCCATAAACCGTATATCGTATATCGGGATTGCAAAGAAAGCCGTTCGGCGAGAACAACCGTAATTCGTAATTCGTGAAACGTAATTGGAAAAGCACAATGACGCCTTTGACCTTTCACGGTTCTTCCAATTACGAATTACGATCCACGAATTACGAGGGTCTTTCACGGGGTTTATCGCCTAACGACTCACGCCTAACGACTTACGGCTTTCGTGCTGATAGCTGACTGCTGATAGCTGCCTGCTTAGTTACGCCTTCTTATTCAGCGCCTCCCGGACCTTTCTTCCCAGCGTTTCAATAGAAAAAGGCTTTTGGACTGCGTCGAGCCCTTTTTCGATAATAAAGCCCGTGTGGGCTTCGTCTATCTGATATCCTGTGATAAAAAGCGCTTGAATGGATGGTTTTAAATCCTTTATCACGGCATATGTTTCTTTGCCGCTTAGCCGCGGCATAACCACGTCTATGATAACGAGGTCTATTGCGCTCATCTGTTCCCTGAATATGCGGATCGCATCTTCGCCGTCTGAGGCAAGGATCACGCTGTAGCCAAGCATGCTCAGCATCTCCGATGAGATCTCGCGCAGCGTTGCATCATCCTCTACGATCAGTATCCGCTCAGTTCCACCCAGGACAGGCTCTATACGGGGCGCTTCTTTCCGCTTCTTGTCGTCCACCGCTGCAAAGTATACCTTAAATTTTGTCCCCTCACCTATTTTGCTCTCTACGGTAATGAATCCTCCATGCTGCTTTACGATCCCGTACACCACAGAAAGGCCGAGGCCTGTCCCTTCGCCTGTTCTCTTTGTCGTAAAGAATGGTTCAAAGATCTTCTTCGCCGTCTCCGGATCAATGCCTTCACCGGTGTCAGAGATAGCAAGCGCCGCATATCTGCCGGGCTTTGCGCCGACATGTGAAAAGCAAAACTCCTTATCTACAATTTCAGAGGACGTAGATATCGTGAGCGTTCCGCCTCGGGCCATTGCATCACGGGCGTTGACAACAAGGTTAAGCAGTATCTGGTTCACCTGTGCAATATCGACCTTTATTTTCGGCATATCTGCAGCGGGGATAATCTCCATTTCTATATTCTCGCCGATTATCCTGTTGATCATCTTTATAAAATCAGCCACTATGTCATTCAGGGAAACAACCTCAAAATTCAGGATCTGGCGCCTGCTGAAAGCGAGGAGCTGCTTCACGAAGTCTGACGCGCGAAAGACCGCCTTCTCAATAGAGGTCAGGTAGCCGTTTATCTTTTCATCAAATGAGGCCTTCATCTTGATAAGCTGGGCGCCGCCGAGGATAATATTAAGGATGTTGTTAAAATCGTGGGCAATGCCTCCTGCAAGCCTTCCCAGCGTTTCCATCTTCTGCGACTCGAGAAGCTGCTGTTCGAGAAGCTTGACGTTTGTTATGTCCCGCATGGTACCACGGTAAGCCACTACTTTTCCCTGTCCATCAAACACAGCGGTGGCATTCAGAGAAACGGTGACCTTCCGTCCGTCTTTCTTTTTCAACGTAAGCTCGAAGGAATTTACGCAGCCTTCTCTTTCAATGGTCTCCTGGTAAAAACGCCGGTCTGCCTCGTTAAAGTAAAGATCATTGCCTATGTCAACTTCAAGGAGTTCTTTTTGGGATTCGTAGCCGAAAAGCTTTACGCCCGCCGTATTGATGTCAAGCAGCTTTCCTTCAGGCGTCGCGATAAAGATAACGTCCAGGGACTCGTCAAAAAGAATCCTGTACTTCTCTGCCGATTGCCTGATCGCCTCCTGGCCCAGCTTTATCTCTGTTACATTGCGTATCGTCTCAATGGCGCCGACAATGTTGCCGTATATATCATACAGGGCCTTTGCCTTTGCCCACAAATATGCCCCTTCCCGTCCGAAGGTAGGCACAAAGAGTTCTGTGAGAAGCGTGTCCTCCTCCCGCGTCACGGAAGGATACTGTTCTTCAATCGCCTTATCTTCAGGGTTCAGCGCCAGATCAACCAGGATAGGCCTTCTCCGGCCGTAGAAGGGGATCGCATACTCGTAATCACCGGCGCCGAGGATCTTCTCCGCCCGCACCCCTGTGAGCTTTTCCATGGACTTGTTCCAGGCAATGATCCTCCCGGAGCTGTCAATGACCATGGTGGCGTCCGGCAGGTAATTCACGATATCGGCCAGTTTTCGCTGGGAATCTTCAAGCGCACGCCGGGCGGTGACATAGCTGGTAATATCCTCGCATGCTATAGCGATCTCCCCGGTCTCAAACTGGACAGGGATAAAGTTGGCAATCTTCTCAGACTGGTCCCTGCACTTCACGGTGAATATCCACGGTTTTTTTTCTCCAGGCTTGAGATCATCGCAATCGTCCTTCCACTGCGCAACAACCTTTTTCCTGTATGCAGTGTCCGGGCAGGCCCGCCTGAACCACGTCTTCCCATCCGGTATGTCTGCAAGATCGTAGCCAAACATCTCTATAAATTTTCTGTTCACATACCTATAGTTGCCGTCACGGTCGATCATCACCAGCCCAAAAGGGGCCTGTTCGGCAAGGATCGCAAACCTTTGCTTCTGGTCATGCGTCTCCCCCTGCGTCTTCCCGCGCCCTGTAATGTCCCTTGCATATCCGACAGTTCCTATTACCTCATTTCCGGTGTCAAAGATCGGCGCCTTATAGACCTCCAGGCGCAGGAAAACATCCTTGAAATATCCATGCTGTTCAAACTTCCGGGGCGTCTTTGTCTCGTACACGATCAGGTCGCTTTCCATGCATTTCAGGTCAAAATCGTGCTGGTAGCCGGCATCCCGGAAGGGCAGCGCTATCTCTGCATCTGTTTTACCGATAACATCACCGGCATCTTTTTCGCGGAATACCCTTTCATGCATAGCCTTATTGACCAGGACAAACCTTCCTTCCCTGTCTTTTACCCAAACAAAATCGGCAACAGAATCTGCCAGTATTTTAAATGAATCAAGCTCAAGGTTTATCAGTCCCCCCTTAACCCGTCCCCCGCATGTTACACAACCATGCCCCATAGCATCTCCTCTATTTGTATTGCCCCCCCACCCGTTGTGTCCTGCCGTTGAACGGCCTGCCGCAGTGGTCATTCCGGGCGCTGAAATCCCAATATATGAGACTGCCTTGCCATTCAGGTTCGCATTGACCTTTCCGGAAACTTCAGCGACAGGACATCTTTTATTTTTTACATTGTTTGTTCGATAAAAGACAATACTTTTTTATATAATACACATATTTTTCTATAATTTAAATCACAAATAAAGTATAACAATGTAAATTTACGGATATTTTATTGTCAGTAAAACTCTGCCCAAAACGCTCTATCATATTAAAATAAATGTTTGTATCACAGTTTTATTATCTTTTACATATCTCGCAATCAGGGTTCCTCTCGATCCTGATCTCCCGGAAGGTCATTTCAACTCCTGAGAAATAGAGCAACCTGCCTGCCAGGAGCCCTTTCATGCCCAGGATCAGCTTCAGCGCCTCCATCGCCTGGAGCGACGCCACGACGCCTGGCGCCGGGCCTATGACCCCGGCGGCGCTTCTCTTTTTTGTTTCGTAAGGAAAAATACACTGGAAGCATGGCGTCTCTCCCGGGATGAAGGTCGTTGCCATGCCGCTGAAGCCATCAACGCCCCCATAGATGAAAGGTATCTTCATCTTCACGGAGGCGATATTGAGGGCCTTCCTCGTTTCCATGTTATCCGTTGCGTCAACGATCATGGAACAGTCGCTCACGATATCCATGATGTTTGCCGCGTTGATCTCCTGCTGTATTGCCTCAATGCGAACGTACGGATTAAGAGAGCGCAGCTTTGCCTCTGCCGAAGATGTCTTCGGTGCGCCTACGTCCTGCGTCGCGTGCAGGATCTGGCGGTTAAGATTGCTCACGTCTACACTGTCCCTGTCTGCAATTTTAAGGCAGCCTACACCGGCGGCGGCAAGATAATAGGAGGATATGGACCCAAGCCCGCCAAGGCCGGCTATGAATACTTTGGCCCGTTTTATTTTCTCCTGGCCTTCCTCCCCGATTGAAGGCATAATAATCTGCCGCGCATAACGGGCCAGCTCATCCCTCGTCAATCCGTCCATATCTATGACCTCCTCTTTTTACCTTTTACCTTTTACCTTTCACCTTTCTATATCAGCCTGATAGAGTATTTCTCGACAAAATGGTGGGGGTAGTAAGAAAGCTTGGCCACGCGAAGGCCTGGTATTCCCAGGTCCTGCTCCCTGTTGATATAGGGTATATCCTGCCATGACCTTTCGCAGAACTGCTGGTTAATGGCTGGATAGAGGCCGGGTATTTCAGGGTCCGCCTTTTCAATATGCACCACGGCAGCCTCCGGGTTCAGCAGCTCGCCTATCGTAAACGCCCCTACCCTTCCCCCCACTTCAATGACGCCGCCATGCAGCTTCAGGCCGTGGAAATTGACCAGTATCTCCTTCACCGCTTCCCATTCACCGAGGAGGTCCATATCCTCGTCGCAGCGCTTTTCCATGCACCATTTATCCTGAAGCTCAAGGCATTCTGTAAGGTGCTTTTCCTCCAAAACGCTGTAAGAGATACCGTGAGATCGAAGCAGCTGGTTTATACGATTCCGCTTGGAACGGTACCTGTTCCCTGCCAGCCGTACCAGCTCCTCCCTCAGGTAAACGTAGTCGAAATGATCACGCGCAGGCTCGCACACAACACCCCCGGCGCCCTCAAGCTCCGCAACAAACGCAGCGTCGGCCCGCTCTATCCTGGCTTCTCTTTGCCCGTTTCGCTCCTTTATCCAATCGAGAAACATAAGCGTTGCATCTTTCCTCGACGGCGGGCCTACCGGCCCAAACCCGCACACATCATTGTCGTTCTCCCTGCATGAGACAAGCAGCCAGTCCCTGTATACAGACCACTCAAACCCGTAATGGGATCGCCAGATAAAAAGGTTTGTGAAGGTATACTCAGAAGCCTGCGGCTTATAACGCCACAGCATATCATGAAGAAATTCCCGGTCCCGGAGCTCGACGCCCTTGAAATTCGGGAATTCCGGTATTATAGACATACATAATTGAATACGAAAATATGCTTATTGTCAAACGTGATGGTTTCAAAGGCGTTTGCCTCTTAAATGTGTTACTATTATGAAACAATACGCAAGGGATGACATGGAAAAAGAGATCAACAAGATAGAGTATATAACGCAATCTCTTTCAGACTACCTGCAAGGCAAAGAAAGGGCGCTCGCCCTTTCGCTCATATCTTTCTTTTCCAAGGGGCACCTCCTGATAGAAGACCTGCCCGGCCTCGGAAAAACAACCCTTGCGATCGGGATTGCAAAGTCCCTTGGGTTAAGCTTCGGCAGGATCCAATGCACCAGCGATCTCCTCCCCACCGATATCACCGGCCTTTCTATCTATAATAAAAGCTCCGGTGAGTTTGAATTTCATCCCGGCCCCATCTTCAACAACATCGTACTCTGCGACGAGATCAACCGGGCAACGCCGAAGACGCAGAGCGCATTGCTCGAAGCCATGGAAGAAAAACAGGTCACCATCGAAGGAAAGACCTACAAGCTTCCAAAGCTTTTCTGCGTTATCGCAACACAGAACCCTGCCGAACAGTTCGGCACTTTTCCGCTCCCCGAATCCCAGCTCGACAGGTTCATGATGAAGATCAGCATCGGCTATCCTTCGAGGGATGCGGAAAAAGAGATCCTCAAGATCGGGAGCAAGCGGGAAGAGATCTACCTTATTGAGCCCGTGATGGACCACGAAGAGGTGATGGACATACAGGAAGAGATCGTCAAAAAGGTCTACATATCCGACAAGATCCTTGATTATACGCTGTCGATCATACAGGCAACAAGGGGCAACGGGTACCTTGCAACAGGCCTCTCGACAAGAGGCGCCCTGACGATCACGAACACCGCCAAAACAAACGCCTATTTCCGTGGAAGAGATTTCGTGATCCCCGAGGATATCAAGGAGCTGGCAGAGTACACTATCCCGCACAGGGTCATATTCAAGGAAGAGTACGAAAACCTTAACAAACGGGAGATCATAAAATCTTTAGTAGACGGAATACCGGCCCCCCTGTAATAAAGATATCCAAGGCAGGATTTCTTTATATCCTCCTCACAATATTTCTCGGCCTTGCCGCAGCAAACACCGGCAACAACCTCATCTACATGATCGTATCGGCGCTGCTGGCCTTTATGAGCATTTCCGGCATATTCGGCAAGAACAACCTTTCAAAGATCGAACTGGATATCAATTTTCCACAGGAGATATACGCGCGCAACAAGTTCCCCGTAAAGGTGACGATCAAAAACAAAAAAAGGTTTCTGCCGGCCTTCCTCATACGCCTCAAAACGGACATCTTCGAGGCCCTTTTCCCTTTTACCGACATAAAAAGCGAAACAACGAGGTATATCAATATCTCCTTCCCGGGGCGGGGGATCTACCGGCTGAAAGGCTCCCTGGTCAATTCCGTATTCCCGTTTAATTTTTTTACCCGCTTTCGTCAGCTGGAGGACAATATCGATATAATCGTCTTCCCTGAACTGAAGCGCTGCGAACTCTATACGCTCTACGTAAAAGATAAAAAGATAAAAGGGGAAAAGGCGTCTGACAAGATCGGCTTTGAATCTGACATCGTCTCGATAAGGGAATATGTCCACGGAGACCCGCTCAAATATATCCACTGGAAGGCAACGGCAAAAACGGGAAAGCTAAAGACAAAAGAGCTGTCGACCCTCACGTACCAGCCGGTGGTCATAGATTTCGAGAAGGTCGCCATCAACGATACGGAAGAAAAGATATCGTGCATCGCCTATTCGATCGTCCAGCTGCTAAAAAAGAACATACCCATCGGGCTAAAGATAAACGGCAGGATTTATGAGCCCGACATCTCCTATGCGCATAAGATCAGCATGCTCAAAGAGCTTGCGCTTTACGACGGCAGCGCGCAGAAAGGCTCAACCTCTATGAACTCCGGGGGCGCTGCGGCATGATTTTGAAAAACATTCAGCAGGTCAAAATAGGGCATGCCGTGAACGCCATTTCTTACCTCATCGGCATCATAGCGTTCGTAGGGATCTACGAACACATCCATGGCGTATACTCTGCCTTCTTCATTTCCTTGTTCCTTGCCTCAATATACTTTGAATACAGAAAAAACTATTATATACCGCGACGGGCGCTTACCGTCTTCTCTGTCCTCGTTATCCTCTTCTTTTTCTATAAGTTTGATTCAAGCGAGCTCATAACGCAGACGCTCGAAGCCCTCCTTGTGCTGCTCGGGATCAAGTTTCTCGAAAAAAAACAGGTACGCGACTATATGCAGATATACGCCATCGCCCTGTTCCTTCTGTCGGGCCTCGGGCTTATGACGTTGGGCATGGACTTTGTTGTCTATTTTCTCATCCTCGTCTTTCTCCTCTCCGTTGCATTTGTCCTGCTCACCTACTACGCCCAGGACAGCTCATTGGAATTTTCGAAGGGGTCGATGGCAAAGCTGGTAGCAAAATGCCTCTGGATACCTCTCCTGGCCATCCCGCTTTCGGTGGTGATGTTTGTTATCCTGCCCCGTACCCAGTACCCGCTTCTCGATTTTCTTAACAGGCCCGACAGGGCAAAAACAGGATTCACCGATCGGGTAAGGCTCGGCGAGGTCTCAAGTATTCAGGAGGATGCGAGCATCGTATTCAGGGCCAACATGGAAAAGGTCGAGGAAAGCGTCCTTTACTGGAGGGGCATCGCCCTCGACTATTTCGACGGGACCTCGTGGAGAAGCTTTGAGAAACGCCTTTTCGTACCGAATACAAGAACAACAAAGATAGAGGGCAGGCGCATCAGGCAGATGATCTACCTTGAGCCTTATCAAAATGTTTATCTTTTTGGTCTCGACAAGCCCGTATTCATATCTACCCGGTACGTGAAAAAATACGACGATCTCAGCTATTCTTCGTCAATATACATAGACAGGAGGATGAGGTACGAGGTCCTTTCCATTATTGGCGACATTATCGAAGATGAGAACATCGATGAAGAGAGATATCTGCAGGTCCCCGAAAATATCTCGTCCAGGATCGTCGACCTTGTCAATACCACAATCCGCGGCAAAGAGGGGCCTGAAAAGATATGGTCGCTCTACTCATTGCTGCACGACGGGGAGTTCAAATATTCCCTGCAAAATCTCCCTCTCTCAAAAAACCCGCTTGAGACGTTTCTTTTTGACAGCAAATATGGCAACTGCGAGTACTTTGCGTCGACCTTCGCCGTCATGCTCCGCATCGCGGGCATTCCCTCACGGGTTATCGGAGGATACAGGGGGGGCTACTACAACGACGTTGGGCAGTACTACCTTATTCCGCAAAAAAATGCCCATGTCTGGGTAGAGGCGTTTGTCCCTCATAAAGGCTGGTTCAGGTATGACCCTACGCCTGCATCCATGGAAAACTTTGCCTTACCGCTTGAGGGCGGCTCGCTGCTCAAGGCAAGGATATTCCTGGATACGGTTAACTACTACTGGTATGCCTTTATCATCAACTACAACCTTGAAAAACAGATCTCGTTCATCCGGAAGGTTAGGACAGGCATAAAGAAGCCGTCGCTGCGATTAAAATTTGATAAGGACGGCCTCTCAAAATACCTCATCATAGCCCTGTCGATCGCCGGGATGATCATCGTTGTCCGGCTGCTCGTCATGCCGCGGCAATCCCGGGAAAAGAAACTTCTCTCTGCCTTCCTGCAAAAGATGGAGAAGCACGGCTACCGCAAGGAAGCATCGCAGGGACTCGAGGAATTTGTATCGCGGATTGACGATGAGAGGCTTCGCGAACAGGCCTCCACCTTTGTCAGGTCCTTTGAAGAGATTTACTTCCGCGACAGAACCTTCACCCGCGAGTCCGTTGCAGGCCTCCGGAACATCCTCGCCTCCATATAACCCCCACCCATAGTATTTTTTTTATATTGACAATATTTTTGCAAGGCTGTGTAATAGAATAAGTAAATTATTACAATCAGAGGGGGTATTATTATGAAGAAGGTATTGATTATCTTTGTGTCCATTGTCTTTATTCTTGGTATCGTTTCCTTCTCGGACGCGCAGCAGAAAAAGGGCTGGCCGACAAAGGGCGTCACCATCGGCGCTGCCCCTATCGGCGGCGTTTACTATGTCTGGGCAGGCGGCCCTGCCAAGGTCATGGGTGAACAGCTCGGGATCCCTGCCTCCATCGAATCGACAGGCGGCCCCGTTCATAACACCCAGCTCGTCAATATCAAGCAGCTCGATTTCGGCATGGTTACAGCGGCTCCCGCATACGAAGGCTGGACCGGAACGGGATGGGCAAAAGGCAAGAAACACCAGAACATTCGCGCCATCTTCCCCATGTATACAACCTATTTCCAGATGTACGCGTTGAAAAAGAGCGGCGTCAAGAGCATTAAAGACCTCAACGGTAAGTCAGTCGGTACCGGGCCTATAGGCGGAACACCGGCCACCTATTGGCCGATGATCATTGCCGAGGCGGGCGTAAAACCAAAACGGATCGTTAACGCCTCGTCGTCCGACCTTGACAACCAGTTGAAGGATGGGCTCCTTGACTCCAATGGCCAGTCCGTCGGCCTTCCATGGGGCCTTGTCTCTGCCGTTGAAACAACGCACGACATCGTCGTCATCGGCGTAGAGAGCGATATTGCTGACAGGTTTATCAAGAAACATCCCGATTTTGCAAAAGGCGTCATTCCGAAGGGCACATACAAGAGTGCGCCGAACGATATAACAACATTGACGGTCTGGAACTTCATGATAACCCACAAGGATATGCCTGCTGATTTTGTTTACGAGTTCACAAAAGAGATCTTCAAGAACAAGCCTCTCCTCGTAAGCGTCCATAAATCAGCAAAGGAGGTAGAGCCGAAAAACATCCTCTATTCACCGATCCCTCTTCATCCGGGCGCAATAAAATACTATGAAGAGATTGGCCTCAAGCTTCCCAAAGAGCTGAGACCTCAGGACTGAGTCTAAAAAAATAAGAAAAAGGCGGGGGCACGGGGATGAAAGAGAAGACTGTCGATTTGGGCAAGATAAAGGATGCGGAGCTGATCCGGACGCGGGAATTTGGAAAGTTCGGATCCTAGGTTATCTATACCGTTGGCGCGCTATGCTCCCTCTTTCACCTCTACTGCCTTCTCATAAACCCGATAGACCCGTGGTTCTTCAGGGGAATGCATATCGTATTCCTCTCCTTCCTTTGTTTTCTCTTGTACCCGGGCTGGCAGGGCGCAAGCAAAAAGGTACACTTCGTCGATTACATCCTGATCCTGATGATCATCGTTCCTTTCGTTTATATGGTGATCAACTTTGATGAGTGGATATACAGGGTAGGTGTTTTGCCCACAACCTGGGACACGGTGATCTCTCTCATCTTCATCATTGCGATCCTTGAAATGACAAGAAGGACCACAGGGCTCGCCCTTGCTATCATCGCTACCGTCTTCATCCTCTATGGATATTTCGGTAGTTCCCTCCCCGGCCTTTTTTATCACAAAGGTTACAGCTGGCCAAGGATCTTCACCTATCTTTTCAGCCTCGACGGGATCCTTGGCCTCCCCATCTTTGTGTCCGCAGCCTACGTCTACATATTTGTCATCTTCGGCGCCTTTCTTAGAAGCTCAGGGGTGGGAGCCTACTTTATTCAGTTCGCAAACGCTATCGTAGGCTGGGCAAGAGGAGGCCCTGCCAAGGTCGCTATCATTTCGAGCTCCCTTTTTGGCACTGTTTCGGGGAGCTCTGCCGCGAACGTCGTCGGAACGGGGAGCTTTACCATCCCCATGATGAAAAGTATGGGCTACAAATCGCATTTTGCCGGGGCCGTCGAGGCTGTCGCATCGACAGGCGGCCAGATAATGCCTCCCGTGATGGGAGCAGGTGCCTTTCTTATGGCCGAGATCCTCGGGGTGCCCTACGTGAAGGTCCTCGTGGCGGCAATATTGCCGGCGGCGATGTACTACCTTGCCGTCTATTTCATGGTCGATTTTGAAGCAGCAAAGACCGGCCTCGTGGGCCTCCCACCGGATCGTATTCCGAATAAAAAAGAAACCTTGAAAAAGTTGTATATGTTCACTCCCCTGGCAGTCCTCGTTTACTACATAGCGGTGGCGATGGCCTCCATCATTAAAGCCGGCACGATGGCCGTAGTAGCCTGTATCGCTGTGAGCTGGACCAGCAGGGAGACGCGGATGGGCCTGAAGAAGGTTATTGACTCCCTTGCGAACGGCGCAAAGGGCGCCATTGAGATGGCGGGAACATGCGCGGCGGCCGGCATCGTTATCGGCATCATATCTCAGACAGGGATCGGCCTTAAATTTGCCACGATCCTTCTCGAGTATTCCAAAGGCATACTCCCCTTTGCCCTGTTTCTTTCAATGATCGTGGCCATCGTTCTCGGGATGGGCATGCCCACAACCGCTGCGTATGCGATATGCGCTGCTGTTATCACGACAGGCCTTATCAAGCTCGGGGCAATACCCATCGCAGCGCACCTCTTCGTCTTCTACTTCGCCTGCATTTCAGCCATCACACCGCCGGTTGCACTTGCAGCCTACGCAGGAGCCGCCATAGCGAACGCATCGCCGAACAGAGTAGGCTTCACGGCCATGAAGCTCGGCATAGCAGCCTTTATAGCCCCCTATATGTTCATCTTCAATCCCGCCATGCTCCTGATAGGCAGCCTGACAGATGTCATAATTGTTACCGCCACTGCCCTCCTGGGCACCTTTGCCCTTGCCTGCGGCATGCAGGGATGGCTCCTGGGAAGGACCGTGGGGCTGCCGATAAGGATACTGCTCATAGCAGGCGCGATAATGCTTATCAAGCCCGGCGTCTATACGGATATAGCAGGCGCTTGCCTTTTAATAATCACATATTTTCTCAGCCGCTTCTTTTCAAAAAAGCAGGCCGTTGTCGAGCCGTCATAGGGTATTTCTGCCTTCCCTTTCATTTGTTCTTACGCCCCTTTTGCCCTTGACAATAAAGGGCCTCTTTGCTAACATGATGCTAAACAAAATCACTGCGGTGTGAGATAAAGGGGAGGAGATGGCGCCAAAAAAAACCGCCAGACAATGGTTTACTGAAGGATACAATCTTAACCTCCTCGAACCCTTATCGGACAAGTCAATTGCCGCATACAAAAAATGCATCCAGCTTGATGAGAAATTCACCGACGCTTACGTAAACCTTGGTTTTATCTTTCTCAACAAGAATGAATATGAGAAGGCGCTGAAATATTTCAGCAAGGTTGTGCAGCTCGAGCCGGAGAGCATCGAGGCTTACAACAATCTGGGATACGTCTATGAAAAGATGGAGAGGTTTGGCAGCGCCAAACAGATGTTTCAGAAGGCCCTCCAGTTAAACCCCAATGACCCCGAGGCCTTTGTCAACCTCGCCAATATAGCAGACCTTCAGGGTGATTACAACGGCGCGATCGCGCTATGGAAAAAAGCCATCGAGGTTGACCCCAGCACGGCGTCCCCGCATTTTTGCCTTGCCGTCATGTATGACAGGCACGATATGTTTGACGAGGCCATGGAACAATACCGGGAGGTCCTTGAAATAGATCCGGACCACATCAAGGCCCTGTTCAATCTCGGCAACCTGTACATCCAGCACGGGGAATACAATAAATCGCTTGAGTGCTTCAAAAGGGTATTGGAGCTTGATGAAAAAAATGCCGATGCATGGAACAACCTTGGCTCCATATATGAGGAAATGGGAAAGGAAGACGAGGCGATACCCGCCTACAGGCGATCGCTGAACCTGAACAACTTCCAGGAAGAGGCACACTTTAACCTTGCCCGCCTGGAATACGAAAAAAATCAGGAAGAACTTATCGGGGAAAAGGCGGAAGAGATCAGGAAAAGATTATATTTTATCCTCTCGATCAACCCGAAAAATTCAAAAGCCCTTCAGATGCTGAAAAGCATCGAAGAGGACCAGCAGCCTTAAGGCTCCAGTCTTTTCATTATCACATTAAGGATCTCGCTCCATATCGATACCGGGTCAACAGACGGTGAGGCCGTCAACTGGGGGTTCTTTTCAAGCGTCTGCGCGGCCAATACGCCCGCGATCTTTCTCCTGTGCTCCGTGTTTGCAGACTGCGTCTGCTCAAGGACGTGCGGCGGGATATCGATCTTTATCTTAAACCCGGCGATCGTTGCCACGTCCGGCTCGTCTGGCGGCGGTGGCGGCTCAACAACTGGTGGTGGAGGCGGCGGCGGCTCAACTACCGGAGGCGGCGGCGGCTCAACTACCGGAGGCGGAGGCGGCTCAACAACTGGCGGTGGCGGCGGCTCAACTACCGGAGGCGGCTCAACTACCGGTGGCGGCTCAACTACCGGTGGCGGCGGCGGCTCAACAACTGGTGGAGGCGGAGGAGGAGCGACGTGTTCTGCCCTTGCCTCTTTCGGCTGCGCCTTTTTCTTTTTCTCCTTCTCTGTCACAATCTCTTCACGCGACACCTGAGGCGTCGGCCTTTCCCTGCTCTTTCGTTTCTGAATAGCAGGGCCTGTCAGTTTTTCAAAGCGCTCGCCGATCTGCTTTACTACATCGCCCGAAATGACGTCGAACCGGTTCGTCTCGCCTGCCTTCAGGCACAGCTTGGCTATCTTGTTAACAAGCCGGGGCACCCCGTGGTCAGAGTATTCCCACAGCCAGTGAATGGCGTCATCGCTGAAAAGGCTTCGCGTTCCTCCTGCCAGTTTCACCCGTGTTTCAACGTAGTTCTTGACCAGCTCTTCGGACTCTATCTTGTCAATCCTGTTGTACGTGCCGATACGCTGAAAAAGATTGGCCCGCTTCGGGTGCTCCAGCCTGCTCGCCAGTTCCATCTGCCCTGCCAGAACAATAGTAAAGAGATTCCGCGTGTCATCCTGCATATTCGTAAGAAGCCTCAGGCTTTCCAGGTTGGCCGGGGATATGGCATTCGCTTCGTCGATAAATATGAGCACCTTTTTCCCTTCATCTATCGTTTCGAACAACAGTTTGTTGAATGTCTCCAGAAGATCGATCTTGCCCCTTCTTTCGCACTGCTTTCCCGTCAACTGCCCAATAATCTCCTTCAAAAGCTGAACAAAAGACATATCAGGGTTCGTGACAAAGGCTATCTTATACTTTTCGTGATCCAGCGAATCGAGGATCATCCTTAACGACAGGGTTTTCCCAAGGCCCACATCACCGACGATAACAGTGAGGCACTCATTCCCTTCCTCAATTGCAAAAAGGGTCTCGGCTATCGTGTTTTCAACCGACGCATGGGACTCCACATACATCGACGGGTCCGGCACGTTATCGAATGGTGGCTTTTTAAGGCCCCAGTAATCAGTATACATGTAGTTGACCTCCTTCTATGGTGGCAAAAGACTTCGTTGCAACTACTTTTATGGTCATATACGATAACCCTTCTCGCTCCATCTACAGCTGTATATTGCCGCTCAGGTAATCTATAACGTCCTCAAGCAAGAAACGCCTCAGCTTCCCTATCTTGTAACTCTTTATCTCTTTCATCCTCACAAGCTTGTAAAGGAAACTCCTGCTTATCTGGAGCATCGTTGCCACATCTTTGGAGTTGAGCATCCTTGTAGTATAAACAGGCTTGAAATGAAAATTGAAGGCAGTCTTTCCGCTCCCTGTCTCTTCCATCGATATTTTAACGCCCTGGTGCTTTCCGCTCACGAGATCTTTGATCAGGTTCATCGACTGGACAGCCTGAGATTGCTGCGGCGTCAGCTCGATAGAAAAGATCTGCTCCTCATCGCCTGCGACCTCCTTAAAGATCAGGTTATCGCCATCATGGATATGGAAGCTCGGCGGCAGCATGAAACCCGGAACGTTCGATATTTCCTGTATCTCCTGTTCCTTCGGGGTCGGTTCGGCGGTGTCAACCGGCGCGTCCTGACCCTGCTGCTGCGCCTTCTTTCTCCTCGTGACAATGGTGAGTTTTTCCATGATTCCCCTTTTATATGAACATATTCTGCATACAATTATAATATATATTCAATGATATGTGTCAACCAAAATCAGATACTGCTGCAATTATTTCACCTGTTTATGGCTCAATCCTGAAGTAAACTAATATAAATGAGGATAAGCAACATAATATGGCAGCCTGAAAAAGTTCAACTAACAGTTGAATTTAAAAAATATAATGGTGTAACATTTCACTGTCAGAATCTATGTGCAGCGTATGATAAAAAACCCTTTTCTCACATTGCAGATCATCTTTTCAAGGACCTTCTCGCCCGCCAGGATTTTCATTATAAGCTTTGCGGCGGTGATACTCATCGGCGCCGTCCTTCTCTGGCTCCCCTTCTCTGCCAGCAAAGGGCAGCTGGCATTTATCGATGCCCTCTTCAGCTCAGCGTCGGCAGTCTGCGTCACAGGGCTTGCGGTAATCGATATCGGCAAAGACCTTTCCCTGGCAGGCCAGATAATAACAATCTTTCTCTTCCAGTGCGGCGGGCTGGGCATTATAACCTTTTCTGTGTTTTTTTTCGGGATGATGGGCATCGGCGTATCTTTCAAGGGAAGAGAGATCATACAGACGACGTTTTTGCACAGCCCGAAGACCGACTTCTACCAGATACTCAGGTCCGTCTTTATCTTCACCTTTATTATCGAATCGATTGGAACGCTTTTGCTTCTCGTGCGCTTTGCCAGAGACTTTCCTTTCTGGCGGGCATTATATATCTCCATATACCACGCCATCTCGGCCTTTAACAACTGCGGGTACTCCCTTTTTTCCAACAGCCTCATTGACTACAGCGGCGACTACCTCGTTAACGCCACGGTCATAGGCCTTATTGTCCTTGGCGGTATCGGGTTTGTCGTAATCCACGAGATCATTTACCGTCTGCGGGGCCTTGAAAAACGCCTTTCCATCCACACAAAACTGGTTTTTATTACTACTTTGGTCCTTATTGCGGGCGGAACTATCCTCTTTTATTTCTTTGAGCGCAACCACAGTATCAAAAATTTCCCTCTCGATACGGCCATCCTTGCATCTCTCTTTCAGTCAATAACAGCAAGAACATGCGGCTTTAATACTGTTGACATGAGCCACCTTACCAACCATACCATACTGGTTCTTATAATCCTCATGTTTATCGGGGCCTCGCCTGGCTCTGCGGGCGGCGGCGTCAAGACAACAAGCGCGGCGATCCTGTTTCTCATCATCTGGAACAGGATCAGGGGCAGCGAAGAGGTCAATGTGTTCAACCGGACCATCCCAAGGGAGATTTCAACGAAAACGATCTTTATCATCTTCGCGTCCGCCTTTTCAGTGGCCCTGATAACATCTGTTCTCCTCTTTTCCGGCGCCGGCAATATAGCGATCGCCGAGTCGCGCCACCTGTTCATTGAATATCTTTTCGAATCTGTCTCCGCATTCGGGACTGTGGGTTTGTCTTTGGGCACAACGCCAAACATGGATCCATTCCAGAAGCTGGCCGTTATCATCCTCATGTTCGCCGGAAGGGTTGGGCCGCTGACGCTTGCGCTGTCTCTCACCATGCGGCCCGACAAAAAGACCTTGTCGTATGCCGAAGAAACGGTTATGGTAGGCTAAGGAGGTTGAGGAATGAAAAAAAGAGTCGTCGTTATAGGAATAGGCATCTTCGGATTCAACGTTGCCAGGAACCTTTATGAGCATGGCATCGAAGTTGTTGCCGTTGACAAAAAAAGAGAGTCTATCCAGCAGGTGAAAGACTACTGCACAAAGGCGATCCTCGCCGACGGCACCGACAAGAACGTTATTGATGCCATAGGGCTTCGCGAAGATGACATTGTCATCGTCTCTTTCGGCGAGGACCTTGCCGCGAGCACATTGATCACTCTTCATCTTAAGCAGCTCAAGATAAAAAATATCATTGTCAAAGCGCCGAATATGGAGCATATGCTTGTACTGGAAAGCGTCGGCGCAACAGAGGTCATTATTCCGGAAAAGGAGATGGCCGGCAAGGTTGCCAAAAGCATCATTTCGCCCAATATCCTTGATTACATCCCCCTTACGGATGATTATATGATCTGCGAGATCGCTCCGCCCGCAAGCCTTGTCGGGAAAACCCTTGCCGATGTCCACCTGCGGAGCAAATACCACGTCGATGTAATTGCCATCAGGGACACCCTTACGGACAAGGTCCACATGGTGCCGACCAACTATATCATTAAGGACAGCGAGGTGATGGTTGTAATCGGCAGGACAAAGGACATCGATCAGATCGAATGATAGAGGCAGCGGAAGATGAAAACCTTGTCCCTCGATACTCGATACTTGATGCTGGATGCTCGATGCTGGATGCTGGTTCAAACCAGTGGCAAGCAACAAGGAACGAGTATCGAGTAACGAGTATCCAGGCTCCCGGTAAAATAAATCATACAGCCATCAAGGAGATAGAATGGAGCAAGACCCCCCGGAGCAACAACATCCGTTATTCGAAAAGATAAAACATACGATAATAGGCACTCCCCATAATATCAACGAACCCTCGATCTTTCACAGGCTGTCCCTCATACCGATACTCGCATGGATAGGCCTCGGAGCCGACGGTCTTTCATCGTCATCATACGGTCCCGAAGAGGCTTTCCGGACGCTGGGGCCCCATACGTATCTCGCCGTTTTTATTGCCCTCGCATCGGCAATCACGGTTATTATCATATCCTATTCCTATACCAGGATCATTGAGCATTTCCCTCATGGTGGAGGGGGTTACATCGTAGCCACCCACACCATCGGCAAAAATGCGGGGGTGGCCTCGGGATGTGCGCTCCTCGTGGATTATATGCTGACGATCACGGTCTCTGTCGTGTCATGCGGTGACGCCATATTCAGCTTCCTGCCATTGTCCCTCCACAGGTACAAGTTGATCTTTGTAGGGTTTCTCATCGTCCTTCTTGTCATATTAAATCTCCGGGGGGTCAAAGAATCCGTAACAATACTTGCGCCTATCTTTATGCTTTTTGTTGTCACCCATGCCCTGCTCATCGGATACGGTTTTGCCACCCACATCAATCAGGTAAAACCCCTTGCCGGGGAGATCAAGAACAATTTCCAGGCAGGCCTCGCCAGTCTTGGAGGGCTCGGCCTTCTCGCCATTTTCCTGAGGGCATTCTCCATGGGCGCCGGAACATACACCGGTATCGAGGCTGTTTCGAACGGCATGCAGATCATGCGGGAACCAAGGGTCCATACAGGGAAAAGGACCATGGTATACCTGGCAACGTCCCTCTCCATAACGGCGGGCGGCCTTCTTGTCTGCTACCTGCTTTTCAGGATAAGGCCCGAGGAAGGCAGGACGCTCAACGCGATCCTCTCCGCAGAGATCTTCAGGAACTGGCCCTTCGGCCACTGGATCGCCTTGATCACCATCATCTCAGAGGGCGCCCTTCTTATCGTTGCCGCCCAGACGGGATTCATCGACGGGCCTAGGGTCATGTCCAATATGGCCATAGACTCATGGCTTCCACGGCGTTTTGCGTCGCTCTCCGAGCGCCTGACCATGCAGCACGGGGTCATCTTAATGGGCATTGCCGCCCTGGTCCTGCTTCTCTATACCCAGGGGTCCATTACCGCGCTCGTCATCATGTACTCCATCAACGTCTTCATTACGTTTTCCCTGTCCCAGTTCGGCATGTCACGGTTTTTTGTGAAAAACAGGAACAGGGACAGGAAATGGAAGCGGCATATTGTCATTCACATCATAGGCCTCGTGCTCTGCCTCACGATCCTTTTTGTCACCATTTACGAAAAATTCGAGGAGGGCGGATGGGTAACGCTTGTATTAACGGCTGTCTTTATCGGCTTGTGCTACCTGATAAAGAGACACTACGCCAAAGTAAGGCAAAGCATCCGTCATCTCGAAGAGACCCTCTCCAATATACCGCCCTCGGATAAATATAACGACAATCCCGTTGATCCGGAGGACATGACTGCAATACTCCTTGTCGGCGGCTTCAGCGGGTTCGGACTGCATACGCTGCTGTCTATCGTTAAAAACTTTCCCAATATCTACAGGAATTATATCTATATCTCCGTGGCAGAGGTGGATTCCGGTTCATTCAAGGGAATAGCCGAGATGGAGGCCCTGAAGGAGTCGGTAAAAAGAGACCTTGAAAAGTATGTGAAGATAACCAGGGTACATGGTTTCCCGGCGGATTACCGGTTTGATGTAGGGACCGACGTTGTCGACACGGTCACTGAATTGGCCGAAAAGACGGTCAAGGAATTTCCGCACTCCACCATCTTCACGGGGAAGCTGGTCTTCAAACACGAAAACCCTTTTCAGAGGATACTTCACAACGAGACTGCCTTTGCGATCCAGAGACGCCTGCAGTGGAACGGGATCGCCACGATGATACTGCCGATCCGCGTAGACGTTTAGCGCATTGACAAATTTATCAGAAGCTTTCAATCGCCTGCCTATTGATAAGCCGGGATCGTAGAAAGATACGGCGAACCAGGCCAAGCCGGCCTATTTATACTGCGTGTGCCCCATCCTCGACTGCCAGCGAAAACGCAGGTCGTATTCGATCGGCGTATTGCCTGCGATTTTGTTTGCAATATCCTTGATCCGAGGTATGTCATCGTTGGCATGAACGGCGCCGCTTACCATGAGTCCGTATTCGACAAGCCCCTCTTCCTTTAATTTCACATCCAGGGACGATATGTGGAGCGTGTTGTCAATTGCAAGCTCAGCGTTGATCTTTGCAGCGAGAACTTTCAATTCAAGCAGCTTGACCGCCTTCTCGGTCTTAAACTGCTCCCTCGCCTGAAGCTCTTTTACAACAGCCTGCGCGATCGCATCGTAGGTCTGGAGCCCCGTATCGAACAACAGGTCATACTGCGCAGGGTCATCCCAGGCAAACCCGTATACGAGATACACGGCGCCGGCCATTTCTTTATCCGCCCTTTTGATAAGCCACTCGGCGTTCTCGCTGTTTATCTCCTCCCACTGCATCACCTTCTCTATCCTCTTTTCTATGGGCGCCGTTGTCCGTATCCGCAGCACGTAGGGGATGTCCCTGAGCAGAAAATTGCCGCCTCTCCCCATGATGACCACGTTGTCCTGAAGGGCATATTGCAGGATATGCGACTGGATAAGCGCCACATAGCCCCTGAATGACCATTTAAATCGTTCCCACACGTCAGGCTTGTTCTCATCGAAATATTTTGCGAGCTCCTCCCACTGTGTGCCTATCTTTCGCATGTCCTCGAGGATGCGGCCCCTGTCCACATATTCATACCCCGTGCGTTCAGCCACTTTCCGGCCGATATCCTTCCCGCCGCTTCCGTATTCCCTTGCGATCGTCAGAATTGACATGACCCCTCCTATTTAGTGAAAGGAATGACCCATATGAGCATTGCCGGGATGTAGCAGAATATGAGCGATATAACAACATAGGGGACGGTTATAGCAAAAAATTCTTTCAAGCCGACCTTTCTCTGGTCTTCCTTTTCTCCAAGGTTCTTTGCAACGAACAATGCAGGGGCGCCTGCTATCGTCAGGTTGCTTCCCAGGGTGCCTGCCCAAAGGAGCATCCAGTAGAGCGGCCATGGGTTAATGCCGGTCTCTTTGCCGAGGTCCCTGATGACATAAAGCATGGTAAGGATATACGCGTCATGCTCAACGATGCCTACGATAGGAGCGGTTACCCAATAAAGAACCGTGCTCCCTGTTACGAGGCTCTTCTGGATAAGGGGGGTTATCAGGTTTGAGACGGATTTTATGACGCCGGAGTGCTCCAGGCCTCCGACCAGCGCAAAGAGCGATACATAGAAGAATATCGCCCTCCAGTCGAGCTCCGCGAGGATCTGCTCCACGTCGGGGATCTCCAGGGTAAACCTGTCCTTAAAGATCTCAAATACCAGTATACAGGCAAGCGCGCCCCATAGAGCGATGAATCCGAGGTGGTAGCCGAAGATCGGCCGCAGCGCCATGGCGATGATCGTAAGCACAAAGATACCGCAGGCGATGATCGCAAAGGGCTTGTCCTTGATATGATCGAGCGCCTTCTCTCCCGCCATGGATGCCACATCCATCGTCACGCCTTTGTACTTTCTCGAGAAGTACCAGAAGAAATAGGCGCAGGTAAACACATATGAGATCAACAGTATGAAGAACGATGAAGGGCGTCCCAGAAACCATATAAAGCCTGAGAACTCTATCCCTGAGACGCTGTGAAGCATCTGCGGCGGCAGGTCTCCCAGAAGCATCGCGGTGCCCATGAAATTTGAACAAAGGCCGATAAACAGGACCGGGGCAAAAGCCGGGAATTTAAAGCGTCTACAGGCATGGAACAAGACGGGCGCGAACATGAGGACCACGACGACGTTGTCGATAAGCATTGAAATAATACCGGAGAGCATGCCGAGGACCGTCACGAACACGGCCACATTGCCCTTTGACATTTTGAGGATGACCGCCGACAGGAAATCGGGCACGCCGGATTTCCCGAAAAACCCTGAGATGATCCATATGCTGAGAAGGATGACGATCACGTTCCAGTCAACGATCTGGAATGCCTGGACATCGGTCATAACCCCGAAAAAGACCATAAAAAGGATGCCAAGGAGGGCTGCCAGGACGCTGTCGATCCAACCGGTAATGACGAGGATGATGCTCGCGATAAAGATGACGCTCGCTGCTATCTGAAGAAAGTCCATAATATAATACCCCCTTTTAAAACCTGTGCATAATGTTTAAAATAAAGGGCGGGTAACCCTCCGCCCTTTATTTCTTCAATTCTTTTGAACCCCTTAAATTATTCCCATGCCCTTCAGGACTGAAAGCATGACCGCCGCCGCCATGACCGATCCGACCTGGCCGCCCGCATTCGCCCCCATAGCATGCATCAGGAGATAGCTTTTCTTATTGTACTTCTGTCCTTCCCTCTGAACCACGCGGGCTGACATAGGGAACGCCGAGATCCCGGCTGCGCCTATGAGCGGGTTTATCTTTCCTCCGGTGACGAGGTAAAGCACCTTGCCGAAAAGAACGCCGCAGACCGTGTCAAGGCATATGGCAAGCAGGCCAAGGGCAAGGATGATGATCGTCGTCGGCTTGACAAAAACAGGGCCGCTCATCGTCGCCCCGATTGAGATGGCCAAAAGCAGCGTCACGATGTTCGCTATCTCGTTCTCCGAAGCCTTTGTCAGCCTTGCGACAGCGCCGGACTCCTTCATGAAATTACCGAGCATGATGGTTGCAAGCAACGGCAATCCGTGGGGGGCGATGAGGCCGCCGATTATGGTGATGACTATGGGGAAAAGCAGCTTCGTCGTCTTCGAGACCGTCTTCTGGTGCGTCTTCATGACCACTTCCCGCTCCTTCTGCGTTGTCAGCATCCTCATGATCGGGGGCTGGAGAACGGGGACAAGGGACATATAAGAATAGGCGGCAACAGTAACGGGGCCGAGCAGATGCTGCGCGTACTGCGATGCCACATAAATAACCGTCGGTCCGTCACAGGCCCCGATAATGCCTATCGTTACGGCATCTTTGTAAGGAAAGCCCAATGCCAGCGCAAGAAGCAGCGTCAGGAATATGCCGAACTGGCCTGCCGCCCCGAGGATAAACGTGTACGGATTCTCAAGGACAGGGCCGAAATCGGTCATTGCCCCTATACCGATAAAGATGAGCAAGGGGAAGAGTTCGGTGATAACGCCAAAATCGTAGATCGTCCTCAGAAAGCCTCCCTTCTCCATGAGGTCTGCCAAAGGAATGTTGACAAGAATGCATCCAAAGCCGATGGGCACAAGGAGCAAGGGTTCAAAGTCTTTCTTGATACCAAGGTAAAGGAGGATGCCCCCGATACACATCATCACCAGATTGGACCAGTGGAGGTGAGCAACACCAGCAACTAGCCCGGATAATCCGTTTAACATCGCATCTAACATGTTTCAGTCCTCCTTTTTATTTTTCATCTTCTTCTTTTTTGTAGGGAAAGATCTTCTTCATTGCAGACATGACGAGGCTGAAAAGAATAAGGGTACATATGGTGCCTCCCATGCCTACCACGAGCATAGTCAATCCAAACGTCCATCTATCCATCATACAAGACACCTCCTGATATATTGAATGTTCCAGACATTTAATGCGTATTACTTTTTATGGTAATGACAAAATAACTATATCACCATCAATGCAGAGTCAAGTGAAATCTATAACAAAGTTTAAATCATCTTTAATATTATGAAGATACAAAATTGGGTTCATTTATTATGCACCGTCATTTGAGCCTTTTGATCATTGGGTCCTCAAAACTTGATGCATGTCATTGACAAGGTGCAAGCATAAAGTATACAATTCATCAATAACCGGCAGGCATCCGGCAACACAATGCACGTTACATAGAATGAAAAGAAAAAAGACCAAAAAGATCAAGATCGGGAACGTCTTCATGGGCGGCGACAGCCCCATCGTCGTCCAATCCATGCTGAAAACAAATCCAGAAAACTTCCAGGAAACATTGGACCAGACAAGGGAGCTGAAAAGGGCAGGCTGTGAACTGATAAGGATCGCGCTGCCGCAGGAAGAGACATGCAAGATCATACCTTTCCTGAAAAAAGAGGTCGATGTCCCGATCATAGGCGACATCCACTTCAACCACAAAATTGCCCTGAAGGCAATGCGGCTGGGGATCGATGCCGTGAGGATCAACCCGGGCACGATCAATAATGTAAGAAAAGTAAAAGAAGTTGCCCTCTGCGCGAAAGAGACCAAAACTCCTGTGCGGATAGGAATGAATATCGGCTCTATGGAAAAAAGAATATTAAAGAAGTACCATAAGCCCAACGCAGAAGCGATGGTGGAGAGCGCTCTCTATTACATCAGCCTCTTTGAAGACATAGGATGGACAGAGCTGAAGGTATCCTTAAAGGCATCGGATATCTTCCAGACCATCGATGCCTACAAGAGATTTTCAAAACTTTCCGATTATCCCCTTCATATCGGAGTGACAGAAGCAGGGCCGGTCTTTTCCGGCGTTATTAAATCTGCCATCGGGATCGGCATCCTGCTGTACGAGGGTATAGGCGATACACTCCGGGTTTCCCTGACCGGCAATCCGGTATACGAGGTCATCGCCGGCTACCATATCCTGCGGGATATGGGACTCAGGAAAAGAGGGATCAATATAATCTCCTGCCCCACCTGCGGACGCTGCAAGGTCAACCTCACAGAGATCGTAGGGGAATTTGAGAAAGACGTAAACCACTTCGACAAGCATCTCAACGTCGCTATTATGGGCTGCGAGGTAAACGGCCCCGGCGAAGCGAAAGAGGCGGATATAGGCATTGCCTTCGGCATGAACAAGGCGATACTTTTTGCAAAAGGCAAGGTCGTGAAGACAGGCATCCCGAAAGAAATGGCAAAAGATGTACTGAAGGAAGAGATCTACAACATCATATCTTAGACCAAACACCAATCACCAAACATCAATCACCAATGAACATCCAATAACCAATGACCGAATATCCAAACAGGGAACACTACCGGTAGGCATATCTTTGTTTGGTTATTGAATGTTGGTGATTAATTGGAGCTTGGTTATTGGTGATTGGTTATTCGATCTTCCTCTTCACATACATGATCCTCTGGATCACTGTGATGTGGCTCAATACTGCAAGGATGACGACGATATAATGCAGAATGTTGAAAAAAAGGCCGATGAGCAGCAGCACTATCCTCTCCGGCCTTTCCAATAAGCCCGTCGTGCACGATATCGAAGCGGCCTCCGCCCTCGCCCTCGCATAGGGTATTATCGCTATGCCTGTCGCTGCGATAAAGGTCACAACCGCATACGTCCGCTCGCCGCCGTTAAGAAAGAACACAAAAACGCCCAGCATCACGGCAAGGTCGGAATAGCGGTCCAGGACCGAATCTAAAAATCCTCCGAAAAGGGAGACCCTGTTCGTTTGCCGTGCGATCGCCCCATCGAGGAGATCAAAAAAACCCGATACCAGGAGGGCGGCCCCGCCTGATATAAAAAAACCAAATGCTACGGACAATGCGGAAAGGAATCCGAAAAATGTGCCGCAGAGCGTCAGCACATTCGGGTCGATGATCTTGTTGCGGATGAAAAAACGATATACTGCTATGATTGCCGGATCAAGAGAATGACCTATCTTTGAGCTTATCAAAAGGTGCGCCTATCTTTCCCTGTCTCCCCTTATAAACTCTTCAACCATTACCCTTGCGATCTCATCGGAAAATTGTCTGAGTGGGTGCTTCATCGTGTATGCCGATATTGACTCGAGCACTCCCCCGATGCCGCGGTCTCTCGCCACCTTGCAGCAGCGTATCGCATCGACCATACAGCCGGCGCTGTTTGGAGAATCCTCTACGGACAATCTCATTTCAAGGTTGATCGGTATGTCGCCGAATATCCTCCCTTCAATTCTCATAAAGCAAACCTTATTGTCGTTCTGCCAGGGGACATAATCGGAGGGCCCTATATGGATATTTTGAGGAGGCATCGGGACGTCAAGCATGGACTGTACCGCCTCTGTTTTCGAGATCTTCTTCGAAACGAGCCTCTTCCTGTTCAGCATGTTCAGAAAGTCCGTATTGCCGCCTGTGTTCAACTGATAGGTCCTGTCGATCGCTACGCCCCTGTCGTGGAACAGCTTGATAAGGTTCCTATGAATGATCGTGGCGCCGATCTGAGATTTAACGTCGTCCCCTACAACGGGTATGCCCCGTTTCCTGAACTTTCTTGCCCAGGATGGGTCGGAGGCAATGAAGACAGGAATACAGTTGATGAGGCTCACGCCGCTTTCGAGGCAGCATTGGGCATAATGACGGGCAGCCCTTTCAGAGCCGACAGGGAGATAATTTACCAGTATGTCGACCTCATTTTCCTTCAACACCCTGGCTACGTCAACCGGCTTCTCCTTTGACGGAACAAAGGTTCTCTCCGGCGGATAGTCCTGCATGTGAGCCGAAACGCTATCAAGGATATGGCCCATCGAGACCGTTACGCCCGTAGGCGCGATCTTTGCCTCGATTGTCTTCGTACAGTTCGGCTCTGAAAATATGGCCTTTTCGACGGGCTTTCCGACCTTCCTCTGATCGATGTCAAAGGCAGCAACGATCCTGATGTCTTTCGGCTCATAGCCGCATATATCATAGTGCATCAGCCCTATAGCCTGGCCGCCCTTCTTCTTTGAATAATAATACAATCCCTGAATAAGTGAACTCGCACAGTTTCCGACGCCGGCTATTGCAACACGGATCTTTCGCATTTTATCCTCTTGTAAGTTTCCTTTTTTTAAAATATTTGCCCTAAAATGTCAAAAAAAATATAAGCCGCTTATCTTCTATACTGCTGTATGCCTGCCTCATAGAGGTCGTTGCCGTACATATCGTTGATCACAAAAAGAGGCAGGTCCTTTACACCCAGTTTTACCACAGCCTCAGGCCCAAGGTCTTCATAGGCAACGATCTCCGACGACACGACGCTCTTGGAGAGCAGCGCCCCCGCCCCTCCTGTTGCGCCAAAATAGACAGCCTTATACTGCCTCAAGGCATCCTTCACGGCAGCCGAACGCTTCCCCTTGCCGATCATGCCTTTCAGCCCAAGGGATATGAGGCGCGGAGCATAAGCATCCATCCTCCCGCTCGTCGTTGGGCCGCATGAGCCGATAACCCTGCCGGGAGGGGCCGGCGATGGCCCGCAGTAATAGATGATCTGGTTGCGCATATCAAAAGGCAGCTCTTCGCCCTTATCAAGCGCTTCGAAAAATTTTTTATGCGCCGCGTCCCTCGCGGTAAAGATAAAACCGTTCAGGAAAACTTTTTCTCCGGCCTTCAGTTTCTCTACGGTGCTGTCGTCAAGCGGTGTTTGAATCTTTTTTATCTCCATATGCACCTCTCCCTTCTCTTCTCGCCCTCTGTTCTTCCCGCCTTCCGGGTTAGATCACTATCTCTTTGATCCGGTGCGCGTGGCACTGTATGTTCACCGCAGCGGGCAACGACGCTATATGGCATGGCAGCATCTTGATGTGGACGTCAAGGGCGGTCACGGTCCCGCCGTACCCCTGGGGGCCTATGCCCGTCTTGTTTATCGCATCAAGGATATCCATCTCAAATGACGCTGTCGCGGGGTCAGGGTTCCGCTGGCCGATAGGCACCATGAGCGCCTCTTTTGAGAGCAATGCCGAGGTCTCAAAATTGCCCCCGATCCCGACCCCGACAATGATCGGGGGGCACGGGTTGGGTCCGCCTTTTGTCACCATATCGAGAACAAATGACTTCACTCCTTCTTTTCCCTGGGAGGGCACGAGCATTCGCACTTCCCCGTAGTTTTCGCTTCCGCCGCCTTTCGGCAGCGCAACGATCTTTATCCTGTCGCCGGGGACAATATGGGTGTGGATGATGGGCGGAGTGTTATCGCCGGTGTTCTTTCTCGAAAAAGGATCGCAGCATGATTTCCTCAGATAGCCATTTTTATATGCCCTGCGCACCCCTTCTGCGATCGCCTCCGACAGAGGCTCCCCGACAACGTGCACTTCCTGGCCGATCTCGACAAACGTAACGGCCAGGCCCGTATCCTGGCATATGGGCATATGCTCTGCTTTGGCAATGTTTGCGTTGTTGATCAATTCCCTGATCACCTCTTTGCCCACGGGAGACTCTTCTTTCTCTACAGCCCGGTCCAGCGCATCAAAAACACCCTGGGAAAGATTGATATTGGCGTCAATAAACAGACTTTCTACGGCAGAAATAATGCTGTCTGTATGGACCTCTCTCATGGCTTACTCCTTGTAAGGTGCAATGATCCCTTTTTCCATCAGGAGGCCTACCTCTTCCTGCGCTCTCCTGATCTTGGCCTCTGCCATCCTGAAAAGCTCTTTTTCATCTATCTTCAGCCGTGCGACCCCTTGTTCCATTGCCTTTTTCGCTACTGCCACAGCCTCTCTCGGGAATACCTCCCATTCATCCATGGTAGGGAGGAGGTAGTCTTCCCGGAGCCCCCTATCTTCTGCACACCTTGCAAGCTCAACGGCGGCAGCAATGCACATCTCATCGGTGATCGTTGTCGCCATGACATCGAGGGTGCCCCTGAAGATCGCAGGAAATCCTACGGAGTTATTGACCTGGTTTGGAAAATCGCTTCGCCCCGTGGCCACTACCCTTGCCCCCGCCTCCTTTGCATCCCACGGCCACATCTCTGGGATAGGGTTCGCGCATACAAAGACGATGCCGTTGTCAGCCATAGTGCTTATCCATTCCTTCTTGATCGTGTCGGGCCCCGGCTTCGAAAGGGCTATCACCACATCCTGACCCTTTATCGCCTCTTCCATTCCGCCATCCCTGTTCTCCGCATTCGTCATCTGGCAAAATTCGAGCTTTTCTTTATGTGTCTGCTTGATGTCATCCCTCTTCCTGCTAAGGATGCCTTTGCTGTCAACAACAATGAATTTCTTAGGATCAGCGCCCGCCTTTATTATCATTTTTGTGATGCAGACGTTGGCCGCGCCTATGCCGATCATGGTGATCTTCACATCTTCTATCTTCTTCTTTACAACCTTCAGGGCGTTGATCAATCCCGCCAGGGTAACGGCCGCAGTCCCCTGCTGGTCATCGTGCCACACCGGTATCGGCGCCTCTGCACGCAGCCTCTCAAGGATGTAGAAGCATTTCGGGTTCGCAATATCCTCGAGGTTGATCCCTCCGAAGCTCGGGCATAAATATTTAACGGTCTTGATGAATTCGTCGGGATCTTTTGTGTCAAGGCATATCGGGAAGGCATCCACTCCGCCCAGGTATTTGAAAAGGAGAGCCTTTCCTTCCATGACAGGCAGCCCCGCCATGGGCCCTATGTCGCCGAGGCCGAGCACCCGCGTCCCGTCCGTAACGATCCCTACCATATTTGCCTTGTTCGTATGTTCAAAGACCATCTCGGGGTTCTGCTGAATATCCTTGCAGGGTTCAGCAACGCCGGGAGTATACCATATGGCAAAGTCCTTGATGTCCCTGATAACACATTTCGGTATTACCTCGATCTTGCCCTTGTAATAAGGGTGCATCTTCATAGCGTCCTGGGCTGGTTTCCTGGCTTTTGCGAGAAGCTCTTCCTTTGTTACCTTGGGCTCACCCATAACTCCCCTCCTTTTTGTTTAAGAGATGCTCAAATATCAAAAACATTCTATAAAGAATTTAGGTAAAATGGAATGAAAATTTGAGAAAATGTTTGAGAAGTTTAAAACCGTAAGGCGTTAGGCGTAAGTCGTAAGGGGATTACAACCGTATAGCAAATCGTATTGTGCTGATTATTTATCCGGGTTGAATGAGATTGTCACACTCCGCTCGCAATGACATTGCGTTCTTTCTGCTATTGAGTTCCCCCCCCCTCACGCCTAACGCCTTACGCCTCACGGGTCTTCGCGCCTTACGGGGTTTTGCTTGCCCTGTCTATCTTCACTATTCCGATAAAGACAAGGAAGACGCCGAGGGCAAGGAGATACCGCAGGGGAATCATGCGGGGCGTGAACCGCTCCACAAGAGATCCCCCGTCCTTTGCCTCTTTTGTCTGCGTCTTTGCGCTTGCTTCAGGCATTCCATGGGTTGTCTTCTGCAACGGTATTCCCGTTTCGTAAACATTTTTCATAATTCCTTTTTGCGCGTCAAAACCCGTTACAAAAGGCAGTGCCATGAGAGGTATGCATATTCCCACAACGATCAGGACAAGGCCCCTTTTTTTCTCCCTTTTCATATAAATCCTTTGGAATGTATACTATAAAATTGCATTGAAAAGGTAATTTTTATCAGAATTTTCCATAAACTTCAAACTGTCATTGCAAGCATCTGATCCCCATGCGCCGTATCCGGCAGACAGCGGTCAGCACCGCATCCTCTCATCTTCCCATCCTCGCACCTTCTGTTCTTATCGCCAGTATCCAGTATCAAGCATCGAGCATCCTGATCCGATAGCTGACGGCTGGTTGCTCTTTTGCGCATCCTTGACAAAAACACCGTTATCGTTATAATCTATAACCCAGCGGGCCCATAGCTCAGCTGGAAGAGCCACCGGCTCATAACCGGTAGGCCCCTGGTTCGAACCCAGGTGGGCCCAAACAATGTATATGGAACGAAAACATATCAAAACATGTCATAAAACTTTTGTAAAGGGGGTGGCCGATAGGTTCACCCCCTTTAACATTTTGGAGGCCGCCATTGGAGCATGAACTGGGTACCTTATATGAGGCACAAAAGATAGAACTGCAAATCATAGAGAAGGAGACAAAACTACAAACAGCGCCGAAGAAGCTAAAGGAAATGGATGAAGAGCTGAAGCAGTTAAAAGAGAAGCTGGAAAAAGAAAAAGTGGTTTTTGAAGAACTGGAGAAGGAGCGGAAAAAGAAGGAAAAAGAGTTGGAAATCGACAAGGACAAGATAAAAAAGGTCGAATCAAAGCTCTACGAGGTCAAGACAAACAAGGAATACCAGGCCCTGCTGAAGGAAATAGAGGCAGCAAAAACAACGAACGACAAAACAGAAGAAGATATACTCACGCTTATGGAAAAGACCGAGGAGCTGAAAAAGGATTACGAATCATCTCAGGCAACGCTCCAGAAGCGAGGGAAAGAGATCGAAGCCGAAAGGGTAAAGCTGGATGCAGAGACCAAATCGATGGATAAGATTATCGGGGAGTTAAAAACGCAAAGAGACAACCTCCTTTCTGTTTTAAGCAACGAGCTGACCTCAAAGTACAACACGCTCAAGGGAAAACGCAGCGGCATAGCCGTAACAAACGTCAAAAACGGGGTGTGTATGGGATGTTTTATGAACATACCTCCGCAGCTTTTTATAGAGGTTACAAAAAACAAAAAGCTCATACAGTGCCCCAGCTGTAACCGCATCCTCTATTTCGCAGAAAACGAATAATGCACTGGCACATGTATATCGACGGCGCCTCTTCCGGTAATCCCGGACAATCGGGCGCAGGCCTCGTTGTATTTGACGATGAAAACAGGGAGCTGCTTCGCGACAACATCTTTCTCGGCCACATGACAAATAATATGGCGGAATACGAAGCGCTTCTTTTCGCCCTGAAGAAGGCAAAGGGTTCCAATATCCCGGAGATATCCGTCTATACCGACTCCCTCCTCCTTGCCAACCAGGTGCTGGGAAAATTCAAGATCAAAAATGATGTTTTAAGGGCCTATGTAGCGACGATCAAAAATATAGCAGGAAACTTTCGCCGCTTTACGGTACAATATATCCCGAGAGAAAAGAATAAAATAGCCGATAAGCTTGCAAAAGAAGCGATAAAAAGAGGGGCAGACGGGTGATCGCTCTGCATATTCGCAGGGAGGAAAGTCCGGGCATCAAAGGGCAGGATGGTCCTTAACGGGGACTGGGGGCAACCCTAAGGAAAGTGCCACAGAAAAGACACCGCCTCGCCGCAAGGCGGGGTAAGGGTGAAAAGGTGAGGTAAGAGCTCACCAGTGTCCGGGCGACCGGGCAGCTTGGTAAACCCCATTCGATGCAAGGCCAAAAAGGGTGTCGCGCCCTGGCGCGACAAGGATGGCCCGTCCAAATACCCGGGTAGGCCGCAACAGGTTCAGGGCAACCTGGACCGGTAAGAGAAATGATCACCGCCCCGCTGAAGGCGGGGAACAGAACCCGGCTTATAGTCTGCCCCTATTTTTTAAGATGCTGCGAAAAGAACGGTCAGCCATTATTTTACGTGGGGGAGGTTGAATGATGCTTTTTGTTATTGTCGGGATGCCGGCTTCTGGTAAAAATATCGCCAGAAGCTACGCTGAATCAAAACAGGTCCCATATTTTGCCACCGGCGATGTCGTCCGCGAAGAGGTCAAAAAACAGGGGCTCGAATCGAACGCAGAAAATACCGCCATGGTCTCAACGAAATTGCGTGGAGCTGACGGAATGGGCGTAACACGGCTGGCCCTCGCGCGCGCGATGGGGTCAGAGGGCCCGGTCGTTTTCATCGAGGGCATACGCTCATTGCAGGAAGTGGAGCTTATCAGGAAAAGGGCCGGCTGCGTGGTGGTCGCCTTTGTGGCCCCCCGCAAACTGAGGCTGGAAAGGATTATGTCGCGGGGGAGGTCCGACGATTCGCCGGACGCCTTTGACGACAGGGACATGAGGGAGGTCGAATACGGGGCCGCCGTGCCGGTCGCCCTCGCCGATGAATACATCCTGAATACCCGCAGCATGGAAGACGCCATGAACGATTTCGATAACATCGTTAAGAACTATGTATGAAAAAGACCCTCTGCATCGTCTGCATCATCTCGGCGATACTCTTCCTCTATAACGCGGGCTCAAGAGACTTCTGGGCGCCCGACGAAGGCGATTTTGCACAGATCGTGAAGGAGCTTGACGGCAACTTCATCGTCCCGCACCTTAACGGCAAGCCCTACGGCGAAAAACCACCGCTCTTTTATTACCTGAATTACCTGTCGGCAAAGGTTTTCAGCCCGCTTACGGATGAAGCGTCAATGCGCATCCCCACCGCCCTGTCTGCCCTTCTTGCAGTTATTCTCCTCTTCTGCTTTGCCGGCAGGGCCTTCGGAAAGAAGGAGGCGCTTTTTGCCGCGCTTATCCTCATAAGCTCCCCCCTTTACTACTGGCAGGCACGGTATCTCCAGGTCGACATGGTCTTTGCCGCCTTTGTTGCGTCCAGCCTTTTATGTTTTTTCCGGTCTTATCATCAAGGCGGGAAAACCCCGTACATATTTTTTTATGTGCTCGCCGCGCTCGCCTTTATGACCAAGGGGCCGCTCGCGGTCATCCTCATATTTCCCGTTGTTCTCATCTACGGCTGGTCTCAGCGTGACCTCCGCATCTTCAGAAGCAGGGAGACCGTCATCGGCCTGTGCATCTTCCTGCTGATCATTGTGCCATGGTACCTGGCGGTCTATATAAAAGAAGGCTTCCCGTATCTCCAGGAAAATATTATCCGCCAGAACATAACGCGGTTCTTTGATGCCTGGAGCCACAAACGCCCTTTTTATTACTATTTCACCACCCTTCCCCTGGATTTTTTCCCATGGAGCCTTTTTCTGCCCATGGGCCTCTACCTTGCCGCAAAGGGCTGGAAAAACGATCATAGAATGCGTTTCTTTCTCGTCTGGTTCCTATGGATGTTCCTGTTCTTTTCCCTTTCATCAGGAAAGATCAGCAAATATATGATCCCCCTCCTGCCTGCCATGGCGCTTATGACAGCCAGGACGTTCACGACGGAAGACGGCAAATATGTTTTCTGCGCATCCGCGCTGCTCGCAACGCTGTTCCTTGCCCTGGGCATCATTCTTATGGCCGTCAGGACAGAGATGTATAAAGAGTTTCACCCGGAGAGGATTCTTGTCGGCATCCTGTCAATACTCATCTCAATAGCAATTGCATGGTCAGCCTTGTTGAAAAGGAAAGATGCGATCGCCTGCTTTCTCTTCGTCTTTCTCTCAACAACCTACATGGCTGCCAACATATGGATCTACGGCAAGCTGAACTATTATAAATCGCCGCGGCCTTTCTGCGAAAAGGTCAGGCATTATTTGCAAAAAGATGGGCAGTGGGTCTACTATGGCAGCATGAGAGGGGTTTACGTATACTATATAGGGAGGCAGGCTGTCCACGTCGGCGAGCACAAGGTTGAGGAACTGCGGCAACTGCAGCAACGGCTCAATGAGTTCTACCTGGTAACCCGCAAACGCGATATAGGCGAGGTGCAGGGAGCGCTGGCAAACGTCGACATAGTCCTGCAAGAGAAGATAGGCGGCACGGACATGGTCCTTGCCCGTTACCAGGGACGGGGGAACTGAGGGAACGATTCAATGAAGAACAGCAAACAGATAATGCTCGCGGCGGTCCTCGTCCTCCTTTCATATGTCTTTCTCTTTCACAGTATCGGCGGCTATTCCCTGAAGGAGCCTGACGAAGGCAGGTATGCTGAAATACCGCTGGAAATGATCGAACGGGGCGACTGGGTCGTTCCGCACCTGAACGGCGTAAGATATTTCGAAAAGCCCCCCCTGTTCTATTGGGCCGTGGCGGCCTCCTACACAATATTCGGCATTAGCGAATGGTCCTTCCGGTTTCCCAATGCGCTGTCTGCCTTTTTGTGCATTGCGGTCCTCTATTTCGCCCTTCGACGAAGGTTCCCCGAAGAAGAGGCGTTCATATCGTCAGTAGTCCTTCTGTCATCCTTCGGTTTTTTTGCAATGGCAAGGATAGTGACCCTTGATATGTTCTTCACCTTCTTGCTTTTTTGCGCCCTCACATCCTTCATCGGATACTACAAGGAACGGAAGAGGTGGCTCCTCTATGCCTTCTACGCTGCCCTTGGCCTTGCGACCCTTACGAAGGGCCCTGTCTGCGTAATACTTGCCGGCATCACTATTATCATTTTTCTCATGACGGAAAGGAACCTTGCCTTTCTCAGGGAGTTGAAGCCCCTCCGGGGCCTCGCGATCTATGCGGCGATCACCCTGCCCTGGATCATCGCCATGGCCCTGAGAGAAAAGGAGTTCCTCTATTTCTTCTTTATCGACCAGCACGTACTCAGGTTTTTGACTTCGAAGCACAAGCGGTCAGGGCCCGTATACTACTTTCTGCCGGTGTTGTTCGCAGGTTTTTTGCCCTGGTCTGTGCTGATACCGAGAAGCATTGTCAACGCCTGGAAAAATAGCGAGATGAGGTTCTTCGCGATCTGGGCCTTCGTGGTCTTTGTATTCTTCAGCCTGTCGGGCTCAAAGCTCCCACCGTACATCCTCCCCGCCTTCCCCGCCCTCTCGGTCCTTATCGGCCACCTGTTCTATAGCTGCTGGGGAGATCTTATCAAGAAAAGAATAGAGGCGACGATCTACCTGGTCATCTTCGGCGTCTTTGCCGTCTCCGCCCTTCTGCCGTCTAACGACCTCTTTAATGCCTATATAAATGGCATATCGGAAGAGGCCCCGATCATCATGAAGGATCTCCGGAGCTTTTCTGTTGCTGTCTCCCTTTCTTCTTTTGTCATCTTCTGCCTTCTTATCGTACGGAGGCTGAACAAGTTCTCGGTCCTTTTCAGCCTCTTTTCCCTTTTCTCCCTCTTTCTGGTTTCTGCCATCATCTCCAATACCCCCCTTCTTGACAGGATCAACACCACAAAAGGGCTCGCCGCAATAATCGATCAGAAAAGCACCGGGCAGGACACCATCGTCAACTACGCCTCTTTTGACCAGACGCTCGCCTTTTATACAAGGTCAAAGGTAATAATAGCCTCCTACAAAGGCGAGCTGGAGATGGGTTCGCGGTACGAAGACGCAAAAGACATTTTCATCAACGATGGCCAGCTTGGCGCGCTCCTCGATTCACCGAAGAGCGTATTTACGGTGCTTAAAAAGAAAAGGCTTGCCGTCCTGCAGGGAAAGGTTTCAAGGCCAATGACGATACTGAAATGCATGAACGAGCGCTGCCTCGTATACAACAGGCAATAAAACCGTATATCGTATATCGAAAGAAAGCAGCTCATAGTTCATAGTTCATGGCTCATAGCGAAGCAGATGCCGGATACTCGACGCTGGTTGCTTGTTCAAGCCAGTGACAAGCAACGAGCAACGAGGGACGATGTTTTCCTTTCACCTTTCACTATCCTATGATCCTTCTCTTCATCAGCTTAAACGGCAGGGGGACCAGGACTATGGCGGCTACGCAGAGCCATACGACGTCGCCTGCCGCCGCGGAGATGCTGCCCGCTGCAAAAGACCTGCAGATGTTCGTAAGATGAAAAAGAGGGGTGAAATAAGCGATGTGCGTCACGAAGGGCGGCAGCGGGTCGAGCGGAAAAAAGATGCCTGAGAAGAGGAACATGGGCGTCATAAAGAGCGTATAATAGTAGTTCAGGGAATCTATCCCGGGCACGATGGCAACGCAGGCCATCGATATCTCCGCGAAAATAAAGCCGCTCACAAAAAGGACCGGGAGAAGCATGAGCACCAGCGGAGATTCCACAAGGCCGAAGAGGCTGATCGCAGCGATGATGATAGTGCCGTAAAAAACGCTTTTCGTCGCTGCCCACATAAGCTCTCCTGCCACAAGATCGTCAATGTTCACCGGGGTGGCGAGGATCGCATCGAAGGTCTTCTGAAAGGTCATCCTTACATAAGTTCCGTATGTGGATTCGTATGTCGCGGCGAACATAGACGACGAAGCAATAATGCCCGGGGCGATAAACTGGATATAGGGCTTTCCGTGCACCTCTTTCACAAAGGCGCCAAGCCCGAAGCCGAGGGCGACAAGGTAGAGGACAGGCTCAACAAAGTTGAGGGCAATGCTGGACTTATAAAGTTTTGTATAGACGGCAAAATGCCTTTGCCAGACACGCATCGCCCTTTTAATCTTCAAGCGGCCTCCCTGTTAGCTTCAGGTAGACCTCTTCGAGTTTCCCGCCGTGCCTTTCTTTCAGGCGCTCAGGGGAATCGATGGCGATGATCCTGCCCCGGTCCATGATCGCAACCCTGTCGCAGAGCCTGTCGGCCTCCTCCATGTAGTGGGTCGTGAGGATCAGCGTCGTATCACGCGCCTTCAGGTCATTCAGCTTCTTCCACACCTCCTGCCTCGTATGGGGGTCAAGGCCTGTTGTAGGCTCATCGAGGACGAGAAGCTCCGGGCTGTTCAATAATGCCCTTGCAAGAAGGAGGCTTCTCTTCATTCCTCCCGACAGGTTTCGTATGCTTGCGTCCGTCTTTTCGCTCAATTCAACATAGGAAAGGAGCTCCCGGGCAACAACCATTGCCCTTTTTTTCGGTATATCAAAATACCTAGCGTAGACGACCAGGTTCTCGATCACAGACAGCTCGAGGTCAAGGTTCTCTTCCTGGGGCATCACGCCAAGCCGTGATTTTATCAGTGAAGGCTCATCTTCTACGTTGATGCCGAAGACTCTGACATCGCCCGAGGTCGGACCGATGAAACAATAGAGCACCCGCATGACCGTCGTCTTGCCTGCGCCGTTTGGGCCGAGGAAGCCAAAGCACTCGCCCTTTTTGATCTCAAAATCGACGCCGTTGACGGCCCGCAGCCCGTTGAAGTCCTTCGTCAGCCCTTTTGCAGCAACGATGTTCATGGAAACGATAGCATAACACAAATAACGGTATATCGTATATCGTCGTTCGTATATTGAATATAGAATAACCAATCACCAAACATCAATCACCAATTAATACCCAATCACCAATGACCGAATACCCAAATTGAAACAATACCGACAGGTCTTTGTTTGGTTATTGAATATTGATATTAAGCCAATATTGGGTATTGGTGATTATTTGGAGCTTGGTTATTGGTGATTGGTTATTGATGTAATTCCTGCCGGCATCGAGTATCGAGCACCCGGCATCCGGCTCGCTACGAGCCGAATCAGCCGTACCTGTACTGGACGCCGAATTCTCCCTTCGGGTAGGCCCAGTCTATGGCGCCATCCTGGCAGGCGACCATGCAGGTGCCGCATTCAAGGCATCCGGCAAATTCCACGACGATCTCGTCGAGCTCTTCGTTGTATGAATAGAGATGTCCCGGGCACACGAAGAGGCACTGCTTCGTTGTGCATTGCTTCCTGCATATCTCGTGGCGAATGATAATGTGGCTTTCTTTGTCCGTCTTAAAGGCGTCAAGGGCAAGTTTCTCGTCTATCCTCATCGCATGTACCTCAGATCTTCCTGATATTGTATAGTTCTTTAAGCCTCTTGAAGCTCAGCATGCCGGACCCTTTCATCTCCTTCCAGAGGGTCGCACCGATCTTCTCTTTAGGCCCGTCCCCGAACCACATGATCTTTTCAAGGAAACCGGGGAAATTATCCGGATAGTAGCTGAAGAACGACTCGTTATCGAGGAACTCCGGCATCTCCCGGCAGGCAGCAAGGTCCCTCATCACGAAAGTCTCTCGCAAGCGCCTTTCATAATCGGAAAGGGCCTTTGCGGTGAAATCGTTCGCCTCTTTTGCTGCAACAATCGTATCCGCCGCGATGATCCCCGACGCTATTGCAAACTCCATTCCCCTCACCGTCACCCCCATGTTCAGGGCAAACCCCGCTGCGTCGCCCACCGCTAAGATGCCGTTGCCGTACAGCTTCGATATTCCGTTGTATCCGCCTTCCGGTATGATGTGGGCGGAATATTCGACGAGGCTTCCGCCGTCGAGGAGCCTTTTGATCTCATACTTTTCTTTAAAGGCATCCATCAAAGCATGCGCCTCGACTGGAGGAGCCTTCTTCATCAGCCCCTGTATCCCCGCGACGATGCCGATCGACAGGGTATCTCGATTGGTGTAGAGAAACCCTCCGCCAAAGATGCCCTGCGTTACGTCTCCGAGAAAGAGCTGGGCGCAGCCCTCGCCGCTTTCGACATTGAACCTGTCGTTGATCTTCTCTTCGGAAAGCTCAATGACCTCTTTCATGCCCACGGCATAATTCTTCGGCGTCATCTTCGGCCTCAGGCCTGCCTTCTCCGCCATGAAGGAGAGGACGCCGTCAGCGGCAACGACAACGTGTGCCGCGATCTCCTCGCTTCCGGCCCTGATGCCGGCCACGCTTTCGCCCTCCCAGAGGAGGTCGTCAACCCTGTACTTGGGGATAACAAAAACGCCTTTGCCCATTAGCTTTTCCGACAGCCACCTGTCGAAGCGGGCGCGGAGAAGCGTGTAGCTGTGGCCTTCGCCCCTGAACTTCTCTCCCGTAAAATCGATATTGAGGGAGTTCCCTTTTCCCATAAGGCTCCAGCGCTCCCTCACCACCTTTCTCTCGAAGGGGGCGTCGTCCAGCATATCGCCGGCCAGCGATCTGACCGGCATGAGATAAAGCCTCCCGCCGGTCACGTTCTTGCTTCCGGGGAAGTCGCCCCGTTCGACAACGATGACCTGCAAGCCTTTATCTGCAAGCCTGTATGCGCAGGCGAGCCCTGCAAGGCCGCCTCCTGCTATGACGACGTCGATCTTATCCATGTCAGATCTCTTCCCTGGTCTTTTTCAACGCCTCCCGCAAAACAGGGAGTACGGCGAAGGCATCATCGACGATCCCGTAATCCGCATAGTGAAAGATGGGCGCATTGGGGTCCCTGTTGATCGCCACTATCACCTTGGAGGTGTCCATTCCCATCGTATGGTGCAGCGCCCCCGATATCCCGCAGCCGATATACAGCTTAGGCGACACCGTCTTGCCGCTCTTGCCGACCTGGTCTTCGTACTCTCTCCATTTGCTGTCAACGACGGCGCGCGATGCGCCTACCCTGCCGCCCATAATGCCGGCGATCTCCTCGAGGACCTGAAAATGCTCGGGCCCTTTCATGCCGCGGCCTCCGCATATGATAAAATCCGCCTCCTGCAGATCGACCTTTTCCGAGACGTGCTTTTCAGTGCCTGCCAGATTCATCTTCGGATCTTTCGCAGCCTCGAACTGCTCTACTATGACCTCACCGTTCAGCGATCCCTTCTCGATGCCGAACGAATTAGGCCTGAAGGTTATAAAGATAGCTGAATCCTCGCTGCACGTGATCCAGGATATGACCTTCCCGCCGAAGAGCGGTTTTTTGATCTTTATGCCGCTGTCATGAAAATCTATGCCGACGGCATCGGATACTATGGCGCTGCCAAACCGCGCCGCAAGCCTGGGGAAAAGATCCTTGCCCGTTACCGTAGAGCCCCCGAGGACAGCATAGGGGTTGTACTTCCTGAGGATGCCCTCAAGAACGCTCGCATAGGTATCCCAGCGGTATTCCGCCAGGCCTTCGTTATCTATGACAATAACCTTATCCGAGTAAGGCTGTACCGTCGCAGCAATGCCTTTCACGTTATGTCCGATCAGGACCGCATAAAGGGAAGAAGAAAAGTGCCCGGCAATCTCCTTGCCTTTTGACAGCAGCTCGAGGGACACCTTCCTGACCGTTCCTTCTTTTAGCTCAACAAATACAAAAATATCCTTCGCCATCATTCCCTCCTTCCTACAGGACCTTTGCGTCTTCTTTCAACGCCTTTACAAGGTTCTTTATCTTTTCTTCGGGGGTTTCGCCCTCAATGATCTTCACCGGCGGCCTTTCCTGCGGCGATTCGTAAGAAAGGATCGTCACCTTCGAGGCTTCCGCTGCAATAGCTTCCTGCGGTATGTCAAGCGTCGCGGGGTCGACGACGGGAATGGAGGCCTTCATCGCCTTCATGACGCCGGTTATCAAGGGCACCCTCGGTTCGTTCAGCCCTTTTTGGGTCGTGAATAGGGCAGGCAGCTTGACCTCGAATATCCCGCGCCCTCCCTCGATCTCATTTTCAACCTTCACGGCATTTCCATCGACCACTTCCATCTTGAGAATGGCGCTCACATGGGGTATCCCCAAGAACTCCGCCGCCATTGCGCCCACATTCGCGCTCTCATCATCGATGGCCTGCCTTCCGCAAAGGATCATATCAAACCCTTCCTTTTTGGCGAACGCAGAAAGTATCCTGGAGATCGCCAGGGGGTCATTCGTTGCCGCCTTGCTGCCGTCCAGCAAAAAGGCCCGGTCTGCGCCCATTGCGATGGCAGTCCTCAGCGCCTCGACTGCCTTCTGGGAGCCGATCGTACATACCGTGATCTGCACATCCTTATTCTTCTCTTTGATCCTCATCGCCTCTTCAACGGCAAACTCATCAAAAAAATTCATATTGTACTTATTCTCTATCTCCAGTGATTTGTGGTCGCCCTTAATGATGATGCGCGCTTCTGTATCGGCTACCTGTTTGATAAAGATCAGGATATTCACGTTCTACCTCCTTCTTGCTATCAGATTAATGCTGCGAATGGATTTATATTATAACTTTCCGAGGATCGTTCTGCCAATAAAATCTTTCAGAACCTCGTGAGTGCCCCCGCCGTAGAGGAGGAATCTGGCATCTCTGAAATATCTCTGGGGGGCATATTCATAGGCAAAGGCATTGGCCCCGTAGATCCGTGTCACCTCATCAACGACCTTTGCGCATACCTCTGTCGCATACATCTTCGCCTCTGCTGCCAACGCCCTTGCGTCCATGCCGTTCTCAAGAAGCCAGGCGCCATAATATACCATGAGGCGGGCCGCATTCATCAGCGTATCCATCTCTGCAAACTTTTCGCGGATCAGCTGGAAGTTGCCGATGGGCTGGCCGAAGGCCACCCTCTTTCTCGCAAACTCCAAGCCTTCGTTGTAGGCTCCTCTCGTTATGCCAAGGGCCATTGCCCCTGTCATCAGCCGCACCTCGTCAAGGATATCGCTCACGTAAAAAACTCCTTTCCCCAGCTCCGCGCCGAGGAAATTCTCGTAGGGCACCCATACATTGTCGAATACAAGCTCGCCTGTTACCGTGCCCCTGCATCCAAGCTTGTGGATGATCTGGCCGCTGGCAAAACCCGGCGTTCCCTTTTCAACGAGAAAGAAGTTCAAGCCTTTTAATCCCTTTGAAGGGTCCATTGTCGCAAGAACAGTGGCAAAATCACAGATGGGGCCGTTCGTTATCCACATCTTGGTCCCGTTGATCCTCCACCCGTCTCCATCCCGTACCGCCGTGGTCCTCGTTGCCCCGAGGTCGGACCCGGATTGGTCTTCCGTAAAGCACATGGTGGCGATCTTTTCCCCGCGGATCGCCGGGTAAAGGCAGCGCTCCTTGATCTCCTTGCTGCCGAACCTGTAGAGGAAATAGGTGCCCATGAGGATATTCATGATGACGCTCTGCGCAAATCCGACAGAGCCCCTTGCGATCTCTTCGTAAAAGGTCATGCACATGATCTTGTCCGCGTTCAGGCCGCCGACCTCTTCGGGGTACCGCAAGCCAACGTAGCCGAGCTTCGTGAATTCTTTCCACAGCTCCCAGGGGAACTCGTCTTTCTCATCTATCTCCTGCGCCTTCGGAACAACCATCCTGTCGATCGTATCCGCTACGGTTTTCTTAAAAAATTCCTGTTCCTCGGTTAATCTGAAATCCATTTTCCGTTCCTCCTTGGAGAAAGCTTAAAGGTAATTTTTGTATACAATATTTGAATGGTCAATTTTTGTCAAGAAAATATTTCACCTTTTAATGACGCAGTGTTCAGAATGCAGCCCATCATTTTTAGAACATCCAAAATAGACAATTTTTTAGAAAATAACAGGAATAAAACCTATAAGACAAATATAGGTCTTATAGGGCCTATCGGACCTATATTTTTATAGCGAGTTCACAAGCCGGGTACCCGCGCGTGCGGGTGCGGAAGCCTCTGCGGGCTTTGCCCGGAGAGAAGGCGCCGCGAGCCCCGGTAATCAGATCTCCACAAAACACTTAAGCTGCTTCGACCTGGTAGGGTGCCGCAGCTTTTTCAGCGCCTTTGCCTCTATCTGCCTGATCCTTTCCCGCGTTACATCAAAGACCTGGCCTACCTCTTCGAGCGTGTGGTCGTATTTTTCACCAAGGCCGAAGCGCATCCTCACCACCCTCTCTTCTCTCGGCGACAGCGTAGCAAGTATCGTGTTCAGATGCTCCATCATGTCGTCGAATATTGCCGAATCCTGCGGCGTGAGAGTGCCTTTGTCTTCAATGAAATCGGAGAGATGAGTATCCTCATCATCATTGATAGGGGTTTCCAGGGAAATGGGCTCTTTGGTAATCCTTAAGACCTTTCTCACCTTGTCTGCGGAGAAACCGATTCGCTCGGCTATCTCGTCGGGGAACGGCTCTCTCCCAAATTCCTGTACAAGCCCCCTCGAGACCCTTATGATCTTGTTGATCGTCTCTATCATATGAACCGGGATCCTTATTGTCCGGGCCTGATCCGCGATCGCCCTCGTAATGGACTGCCGTATCCACCACGTGGCATAGGTGCTGAACTTATAGCCCCTCCTGTATTCGAACCTGTCCACAGCCTTCATGAGGCCGATGTTCCCTTCCTGGATCAGGTCAAGCAGGGAGAGCCCCCTGTTGACATACCTCTTGGCGATGCTTACGACAAGCCTTAAATTCGCCTTTACCAGCTCGTTTTTCGCTCCGGCAAAACCCAGTTCAGCAGCCCCTATATGTTTTATATTGCTCCTCAGCTCCCGGGCGGCAATCCCCATCTCCTGCTCAAGCTTCTCCTTTCGCGCGCTCATCAACGCCAGGCCTTTCTGCCTTTCGCGCCCCTTGAGCCTTTTGTACTTCTCGATCTCTTGCTCTATCTTGCCCATCCTCTCAAGATAGCGCTTCATCCTCTGTATGATCTTATCGATAATCTTTCTGCTCAGGTTTATCTCTGTGATGATGTTCTGGACTTCCTGACGGTATTTTTCCCTCACCCTTGGGCTGCCTTGCGTGGATCTGGTATGGGCATCTTTCAGCTTCTCAAGGAGCGCTATAACCCTCTCCTTCTGGAACTCCAGCTCCGTGTCCATCTCCTCTTCATCGTCCACTTCCAGGGTTATGTCTTTTACCGTTGTCTTTGAAGTTTTAAGCGCTACAAGGGCGTTAAGGAGCTCTTTTACCGTTCCGGGGAAAGAGAGAATGATCTGCTTGATCTTCTCCTTTGATTCCTCCATCTTCCTGGCAATCTCTTTTTCTCCTTCCCGCGTCAAAAGCGACATGCCCCCCATCTCTTTGATATAGTGCCGTATGGGATTGACCAGTTCCTCGCCGTAGTTGTCGTCAAGCTCTTCGCCCAATACCCCCTCAACGCCGCCGTTTTCAATGGCGCCGATAGCGCCCTCGCCTTCGATGTCAAACAATTCAATATCGTCCAGCAGGCTCTCCGTCTTGTCGCTGCTCGAGATTAAGACATAAAGTTCCTTGTTCTCCTGCTGTTCTTCATAAGGAAACAACCTCCTCACCTTCTCGGGCATGGCCACCTCACTATAAAAAATTATTTTTTATAACTGTTAGAACCTGCCTCTTCTTTTCCAGTAATTCCATAACAGCCCCCTCATCTCCCCTTTTTTCTGCCTCTGACAGTTGTTCCGTGATCTTTTTGGACTCATCTTTTATAAACTGTTTTTTGAGATGCTTGAAATAATCGGACAATATCATCTTCAGCTCCTCGTCGTCGCTCTCTGCACCGTCGAATGCTGCGCTGAGAACAAACCCCTTCAGCTCCTCTTTTTCAAGGACCTCGATAAAGCTTTTCATCTCCAGCTGCTTCGTTTCTGCATAGCTATCGAGCATCTTTACCAGTATCTCTTTTACGTTCTCATCGCGAACGTATTCTATCACCTCCTTTCCTTTAAAGAGTTCCAGAAGATCGGGATTGCGTATAAAGGCGCTTACAACCCTTTTGCCGATGATATTCACCGGGTCGGCACCTCCCTGCGGGGCCCCGATCTCCTTTTCCCGGTCATAGAGGGCAAAATAGCCCTCCTCAACACCTGTCAGCTCTGACAGCCTTTTAATATAGAGCCTCTTTTTCACACCGTCATTGATCATTTCTATATAGGGCATGACAGCCTTGATCAGCGACTGTTTTCCCTCGAGCGTCTTTATTCCCTCCTTTTTCATGTGGTAGTCAAAATAATAATCGAGGATCGGCTTCTTTGTCCTGACAACATCCCGCACCGCCTCAACACCTTCCTTCCGGACAAAGCTATCGGGGTCATGCCCTCCGGGCAGGAGAACCATGGCACCGTTAAGGTCCATCTCGGCGAACATCCCGATGAGCCTCAAGGCGCTTTTAATCCCGGCTTCGTCGCCGTCAAGCATGAGGCTGACATTGTTCGTGTAATTCCTCAGCTTCGAGACCTGCTGCTCTGTCACAGAAGTCCCAAGCGTGGCAACGATATTCCGGAAGCCATGCCGATAGAGGGAGATAAAATCAAAATACCCTTCCACAATAAAGACCTCATTCTGCTCGGCAATATGCTTCCTGGTTTTATCGATTCCGAACAGCGCTATCCTCTTCGAAAAGACAGACGATTCCGGCGAATTTATATACTTGGGCACGCCGTCTTTCTCCATGGTCCTGCCGCCGAACCCGATGACCTTTTTGTTCACATCCAAGATCGGGATCACCACCCGCCCCCTGAACATATCGTAGAGGTCCCTGTCCTTCATCCGCACGATGCCCGTGCTCAGATAGACGTCGTTGGGGATGCCTGAACCCTTGAGAAAGGCCTTCAGCCTGTTGCCCGAGGGGTCGCTGTAGCCTATCCTGAACTCCTTTATCGTTTCCTCATCGATGCCCCGCCTGCTCAGGTACTGGAGCGTTGCACGGGAATTCTTCAGGCAATCGAAGTAATATTCGGACAGCTTCGCAAGGGCATCGAAATGGCTTGCCCTCCGGGGATCGCCCCCGCTTCTTATCTCTACGCCGTATTCCTTCGCGAGGCTTTCAAGGGCCTCCCGGAAGCTCAGATTTTCATATTTCATGACAAAGTTGACCGCGTTCCCTCCCTCACGGCAACCAAAACAATAATATATTTGCTTTTCAGTACTTACAGTAAATGAAGGAGTTTTTTCTTTATGAAATGGACATAACCCAATGTAATCTTTACCAGCTTTCCTTAATTTTATATACTGCGAGACTACATCAAGGATATTGATTCTCGCCAGCAATTCTTCAAGGGTGCTTTTCATGTCAGCTCTACGATCGTAACGCCTGCGTTTTTTTCATCCCCATGCACCTTCGCGTTATATCCTGTGTCAGAGAGGTGGCTCCTTACGGCCTGCATGAGCCTGCCCGTTCCTATGCCATGGACGATCTTTACCGACGGCATGCCCTGGACTACCGCCCGGTCGATAAAGGTATCCAGTTCCCTTAAGGCCTCTTCGACCCTCATGCCCATAATGTTCAGTTGAGGCGCTTCTATCTTCTGGACGTCTACGCTGATTGGATCTTTCCGGGGGGTTCTGCCTTCGGGGGCTATCTTATGGAGGTAGGCCTTCTTAATCTTCGTCCTGACATTGCCTATCACTACCTCGCAGGATCCGCCTTCCCTGTCTTCATCGACGACATATCCGCTGCTTCCAAGGGTTTTGACTTTTACAAAGTCCCCTATGGCTATCTTTTCTTCTTCAGGAATCTCTTCCCTTAGAAATCTTTTTCTAAGGTTTTTCAATTTCCCCTTACTTTTTGTTATAGCTGCTCTTTCTTTTTTTGCAACCTCTTTTTTGATCTCTTCTATCTCGATCTCTATCTCCGAGAGCAGGCTCCGGCATTTTTCCTCTACCTTTTTCATATACTCCTCCCTCTTGTCTTTCAACAGAGAGAGTCTCTTCTTAAATTCCTCTTTCAGATCCGTCAGCCTCTTTCTTTCCTCGACGATGTTTTTTCTTTCAGCCTCAAGCGAGCTGACAAGGCTGTTCAGCATGAATTCCTGTTTGCCCAGGTATTCGTAGCTCTTCTCGATGATCTTTGAAGGGACGTCTATGTTCTTCGCCACATGGATCGCGTTGCTGTATCCGGCTGTCCCGTAAAGCAGCTTATAGAGCGGCTTCGAGTTGTCCATATCAAAGGCGGTGGCAACGTTTATCGCAAAATCGCGCGTGTACCCGTAGGCCTTCAAAAGATTCAGGTGGGTGGTCACAACCACCCTGCACCCCTTCTCCATAAACGCATCGATGACGCCCATCGCTATGGCGGATGCCTCCTGCGGTTCCGTGGCCCCGCCGATCTCGTCGATGAGGACCAGCTCATTTCCGTCGGCATAGCCATAAAGGTCCTTGATCGCGTACATGTGCGCCGTAAAGCTGCTCAGCTCCATGGCGATGTCCTGCTCGTCGCCGATGAGAGCAAAGATATTCGAAAATAAAGGGATTACCGGGGTGCCCGACGCCGGTATAAAAAGGCCGCTCTTCGCCATAACGGACAGAAGCCCTATCGTCTTGAGGGCAGCCGTCTTCCCCCCTGCGTTCGGCCCGCTGATGATCATCACCTGCTTTTCGCTCCCCATCGTTATATCAACAGGTACGGTCTGGCTCCTTTTCGACATGACGATAAAAGGGTTCACGGCGCCTTTGATCTCCATGCCGCCGATCTTTTCCGTCACATCGGGCCGCGTACAGCCGTACTCGATAGAAAAAAGAGCGATCGAATGGTAAAAATCCAGCTCCCCTATCGCAGCAAGGTTCTCCTTCAGGTCTGCAGCAGACCCCCTGACAGACTCCGTAAGGTCTCTCAGTATCCTCTTCTCCTCTTCCCTTTCTTCCTCTACGAGTATGTTGATGCTGTTGTTCATCTCCACGCACTCAACAGGCTCGACAAAAGAGGTCTTCAGCGATTGAGAGTAGTCGTGGACTATCCCTTTCAAAACCTCATTGAAATTCGGCTTCAGGGGGATCACGTACCGGTTGTTCCGAAGGGATATATAGAAATCCTGTATAATGGGACGCACATGTTCCTTCTCCATGATCTTCTCGAGCTGCTTCCGCATCCTTTCCCGGAGCATGAAGAGGTCCGCCCGTATCCTCGATAGTTCGTAGGACGCGCTGTCTTCGATGTATCCCTCGATGTTGACCGCCCTGGATATCTTCGTATAGAGCGCCGTCAGGCGCTTTATCCTCCCGAGGGATTCCGTTATAAAAGGCTTCTTGTTGTGCGTTCTATTTAAAAAGGAAAGAATATCATCGCAGGCCCTTATAAACCCTGCCGTCAAGAGGAGCTCCTGGGCCTCCAGGACAGAGTCCCTTATAAAGACCCTTTTCACCATGTCCCCTATATCGGGGATCTCCGAAAAGGGAACCCTGCCATCCCATTTGATCACCTCGAGAAGGGCATCGATCTTTTCCTGCCTTTCGGTTATCTCCGCGCATTTTTTCAGCGGCCTTATGCCGGAAATAAGATCTTTCGCAAAAGGTGTCGAGGAATATTGGACAACAATATTGAGGAGTTTTAAAAAATCGAGGTATTGGAGAGTTTTGTCAACCATCGATGGCTTCGACTACCTACTGTGAAGATAGTCTTTTAAGCACCATGGCGCTAAGCACTTTTCCGTCAATCCTCCCTGGATGTTTTTCCATAAGGAACTTTATAACCTTCCCCATGTCTTTCTGGCCTTTCGCTTCAACCGCATCAATAGCTTCATTTATTCCGGCCGCCATCTCCTCTTCGCTGAGCTGGGCAGGCAGGAATTCCTTGAGGATCTGCAGCTCCTTCTCTTCCTTTTCAACGAGGTCGAGCCTTTGACCCTTTTTAAATCCTTCAATGGAATCAAAATGCTGTTTGATTGACGTTTTGACGATCGCGAAGAACTCGTCTTCCGTTAAGGCCCTGATCTTTTCGACTTCTTTATTCTTAATGGCAGCTAAGAGCATCCGCAGAACGGATACTCTTACGCTGTCTTTTTGTTTTAATGCCCCTTTAAGCCCTTCCTCTATTTTCGATCTGTGTTCCATCTCAATAGAGGCCCTTGTCCATCGATCTTTTCATCTTCTTTAAGGCCCTTTTCTTGGCCGCCAGTATCTTCTTTTTTCTCTTGACGCTTGGTTTTTCGAAATGTTCTCTCTTTTTGATCTCAGAGAGGATACCTGTCTTTTCGCACTGCTTTTTAAACCTTTTTAAAGCGCTTTCAAAGGATTCGCCGTCTCTTACGATAACTGCTGTCATTCATTTTCCCCTCCCTCCTTATGCAAAACTCTGCCTTATTTTTTATTTTTTTAAACCCTACATTTAAACCCAAACAGCGGCCTTAAGTCAATAAATTTATACCGGGCTCCCTCTTTAAACCAGCGGTCAGCAGACAGCTTACAGCTTTCAGCTAAAACAAAAAAGGCTTTATGCTGTTGGCTGTTGGCTGATAGCTGATAGCTGATGGCTGATAGCTGATGGCTGATAGCTTCTCAACCGCGAAGCGTATTGCTTGCACCCTTATATTCGGCAACCATGACCCTGAGGCTGTTAACCCTGTTCTTCCAGCCTTTAAGGTATTTTCCGAATACCTCTGGCCTCAGGGTGGCAAGCCGCACATACCGCTGCTCCCTCAGCCTCAGATAGGTATCCACATCTCCCCGGGATTGCCCGAGGATCTTTTTTGCCATAGCGGGGCTGTTGACATAGGTGTCAAAATGTACCATGCAGAGCGGAAAGGGCAGGTCTTTTGCCCCTGATTTATCCCATATCTTTCGATAGATCATCTCAACCTCCGCCTTTGTTATATTCTTTATGTTGCCCTTGTACCCGAGTTCCCGGGCCGTGGATTGCAGTATCCCGTATCGCGATGATTCTTTTCCCCCGTCCTCATGCACGTAGCGGCTACCTTCTTTCGCAAGGACAAAATTGAGGCACTCCGTGAACCTCTGGCCCTCATCGGCAGGCATTGTGCCGGACGCATCCGCCAGGTCCCTTCGGAGAGGCACCCCCTGCAGCGCCTTCTGCTCTTTCTGGTCCATGGACTTCCGCAAAAGCTCGTTAAAGTGAAGGTTGCCGGCCCTGTTCAACGCCGTCAACCGCCCGCTCCTCTCGACGGTACGCATTCTCTGCGATACTATGATGGAATTGACAAGGTCTAAATAGGATGCCATCGAAGATTATTTTTGCAACATCTGTGCCAGTATCCGAATCACCTTTATTTTACAAGGGATGGGGCTGTAACGGCTTAACGACGGGGTATGCAGGGCAGTAAATATGTCGGAAAAATGACACCCGCTCGTTGCTCGATGCTGGATGCTGGATACTCGATACTGGATTCTTGATGCTCGTTGCTGGATACAAATCAGCATAGCGCATGGCGCATAGCGGAACACCGTTAAGGCGCGAAGGATCAGATGCTGGTTACTCGATACTGGTTTGGACAAGCATCGAGTATCGAGGGACAAGGGGCAAGATTTTCACTTTTCACGCATTAGCTTGAGAAGGGGTTGTTCAGGATGATCGTGCTTTCTCTTTCGGGGCCTGTTGATATGATATCGATGCGCGCGCCGGTCAGCTCTTCAAGCCTCTTGAGGTACTTCTTCGCATTCTCGGGAAGGTCTTCATATTTTTTGACGCCTCGGATGGACCGGTTCCACCCATCGAGCTGTTCATATTGCGGTTCGCACCGGTAGTAGTCCTGGATATCCATAGGCGGCTGGGAATAAAGCCGTTTGCCGATCTTGTATGCAACGCAGACATTGATCTTTTCGAAGGTATCAAGGACATCGAGCTTCATCAGGGCCAGCCCTGTGACGCCGTTCAGCTTCACCGCCCTCTTGACGATCACCGCGTCAAACCATCCGCATCTTCTGGGCCTCCCGGTCGTTGCCCCGAACTCATCGCCTATCTTCCGCATCAGCTCGCCTTCAGGGCCTGCCAATTCTGTCGGGAAAGGCCCCTCGCCTACCCTCGTCGTATAGGCTTTGGTGATCCCGATGATTCGGTCTATGCTTGTGGGAGGCAGCCCTGAACCGCAAGACATGTTCCCCGACATCGTGTTCGATGATGTCACATAGGGATACGTTCCGTGGTCGATGTCCAGGTATGTTCCCTGGGCGCCTTCAAAAAGTATGGCCTTCTTTCTGTCAAGGCACTTATGGAGGAACGAGACGCTGTCTGCCGTATATTTCCGCAGCAGCTTTACGTACTGGCTGTAATCCTTGATGACCTGCCTCGGCTTAAAGCCTTCATCCTTATAATATTTTTTTATGACGTAATTCTTGATCTCCAGATTCTGCTTGACCTTCTCCGTAAAGACCTTCCTGTCAAGCAGGTCGATAACCCTGATCCCCAGCCTGCTGGATTTGTCTTCGTACGCGGGCCCAATCCCCCTTCCGGTTGTCCCGATCTTCTTTGTGCCTTTCGATTCCTTCAATGCATCGAGCTTTTTGTGGTAGGGCATGATGACATGGGCAAGGCCGCTTATAAGGAACTTTTTGTCGTCTTTGATGAACCCGAGTTTTTTTAGCTCCGTGATCTCCTGTTCGAGCACTGCCGGGTCAAGCACTACGCCGTTTCCGATGACGCAGTATTTGTTTTCACGGAGTATGCCTGACGGGATAAGATGCAGTATGACCTTTTGTCCATTGGCTACAATAGTATGGCCTGCGTTGGGGCCGCCCTGGAACCGCACGATCACGTCCGCGAAATCGCTCAGGTAATCAATGACCTTTCCCTTCCCTTCGTCGCCCCACTGGAGCCCGATAACCCCTACGTTTGCCATGGTTCATCTCCTCCGTTCTTTTGTACGCACCGAAGAACAACTTAATATAGCCACCGTTTAAAATCAAGCAGAATAGAGGATCAGCTTCCAGCGGACAGCATTCAGCGGCAGCAACAAATCCGGTTTATTTGGTCTGCTTGGCCTGTTTAGTCTGTTTATTTTACCGCATATATAGTTATGAGAGCATGGCGTTGGGATATCCCGGAGCAAACCGTCGTGAGGCAAGGAAGCTCGGTCTTTTGCGAAGCAAAAGTTCCGAAGCCGAACGGGAGCGAATGGAGCCGCAGGAGCGGAATGAGCGTGTTTGCGGGGGATGTCCCGACGCCATGCTCATCCTTATCATTATCCCAACCTTTTCTTGAACCTCAGCGCGCTTATCGTCATAACTGCTGCGCCAAGAATGAAGAGCGCAAGCATCTGGGGCCAGAGGATGCCTATCCCGTTCCCCTTCAGGAAGATGCCCCTTATGATGATGAGAAAATACCTGAGCGGGTTCAGATACGTTCCATACTGGACTGCGGCGGGCATATTTTCTATCGGGAACATGAGGCCGGAGAGAAGGATGGCGGGCGCGAAAAAAAGGAACGTCCCCATCATGGCCTGCTGCTGCGTCTTCGATATGGTGGAGATAAAAAGGCCGATGCCCAGCACCGAGAGAAGATAGATCGCGGTGCACAGCACAAGCAGCGGGAGCGAACCTTGTATGGGAATGGAGAACCATAAGACGCCGACGATGGTAACGAGGAACATATCGAAGAACCCTATTATGGCAAAGGGCGCTGTCTTGCCGAGTATCATCTCGACCGGCTTAAGCGGCGTTACCATAAGCTGCTCCATCGTCCCGATCTCGCGTTCGCGCACAATCGCCATGGACGTAAGGAGGAGGCATACAAGCATGATCATGATGGCGATGACGCCAGGGACGTTGTAGTTCTTGCTCCTCAGGGCCGGGTTGTACCAGGCCCTGGCACGCACATCAAACCTTGCCGCCGATGCCCTCACATGCGGCCCGCCGAGGACTTTCGCGTACCCGGCAATGATCGCGTTGGCATAGCTCATTGCAACGAGGGCGGTGTTCGAGTCGGTCCCGTCGAACAGGACCTGCACCTCTGCCTGCTTCCCCTTTTTTATGTCTGCCGAAAAACCGCGGTTTACCTGGAGCACGGCAAGCACCTCTCCCCGGTCGAGCAGGTCCTGGACCTCTTCCGGCCTTTCTACAGAGCGAAAGACCTGGAAATATCCCGATGCCTCAAACCTCCTTGTAAGCTCCCGGCTCTCGTAAGACCTGTCGAGGTCATACACCGCTAAGCGGATGTTATTGACGTCCGTGGTGACTGCATACCCGAAGATGATCAGCTGGAGGATGGGGGTCAGAAAGATGACAGGCCTCATCCTCTTGTCCCGGAAGATCTGGTGGAACTCCTTTATCATCATCTGTTTTATCCGCTCAAACATCATTCGATCCTTTTCCGGAACCTTTTATTTGCCAGCGCAAAGGTGATGATGCCGAAGATCGCGAGGGCCGCCGTCTCAAAAATGAGCAGCTTCAGGGTGCCCCCCTTCAGGTAAACCGACTTCAGCATGGTGACAAAATACCTTGCCGGGACGATGTGCGTGATAAGCTGGAGCGGTGCGGGCATGTTCGATATAGAGAACATGAAGCCGGAAAGCAAAAGCGCAGGCAGATAAGAGGTGATCAGGGAGGCCTGGCTCGCCAAAAGCTGCGACTTTGCCGACGCCGATATAAATATACCGAGGCCAAGGCCCCCGAAGAGGAACAGGCTCGAAAAGACCATGAGCAGGAAAGGGCTGCCCTTAAGGGGGACGTCGAACAGGTAAGCGCCGATGAGCGCTGCCATTACAACATCGATGAAGCCGATCACAAAATAGGTGGAGAGCTTCCCGATTATTAATTCAGGCGGCTTCACCGGCGTCGATATGAGCTGTTCCATGGTGCCCCTCTCCCATTCCCTCGAAATAGTAAGAGAACTGAGCAGCGCGGCGATGATCGCCATGATCACCGCTATGAGGCCCGGCACAATGAAGTTCCTCGATTTCAGCTCCGGGTTATACCAGATGCGTACGCGCGGGTCTATGGCAGGGGCCGCGAGCGGCTTGCCGATCCTCCGGGAATACTGATCCGAGATCGCGGCAATATACCCCAGGGCGATCGTTGCCGTATTCGAGTCGCTTCCGTCAACTGCAACCTGGATCGGGGCATCTCTCCCTGTTGCCGCGTTCTTCGAAAAATCTTCAGGTATGGATATGGCCACCTTCGCCTTGCCCGCGTCGATATACCTGTCGATACCGGCGTGGTCATCTGCATAGGCCACGATCGTAAAATAACGCGATTCCCTGAACTGCGCGACCAGGTCGCGGCTCATGCTGCTTTTGTCCCGGTCATAGACGACCGTCGGCAGGTTATCCACGTCGAGCGTGATCGCATACCCGAAGATAAAAAGGAGCATAACGGGCATGAGGAACGCCATGGCGAGGCTGTAAGGGTCGCGCATGATCTGGATGCTTTCTTTCTTTGCGATGGCCTTGATCCGCATGAGCTTCATGAAAGGCCCCCTGCAGCTTCGCTGTCCATCATGCCTCCTCGATCAGCGCCACAAAGACGTCTTCCAGCGAAGGGGCTATCTTCCCGATGCTCCCCACCTCGATGTGGGCCTCCCCGAGGATGTCCCTGATGCGCCGCATCCCCGTGTCCCCGTCTTCAAGCGTTGCATGGAGCGAGCTCCCGAAGATCGCCGTCTCGATGTTATTCACATGCAGGATATCCATGGCTTCGATGATCCTGTCCGCTTCTATTTCAAGGACGTCCCGCTTCATGTAGCCGGCCTTTAACTCAGCGGGGGTGCCCTGTGCGATAAGGCGCCCCCTGTATATGAGGCCAAGCCTGTCGCAGTATTCCGCCTCGTCCATATAATGCGTCGTAACAAACGTCGTTGTGCCGGCCATCGACATCCCGTAGATCAGGTCCCAGAAATTTCTCCTCGATACAGGGTCAACGCCGGATGTGGGCTCGTCGAGAAAGATGATCGGGGGTTCATGGAGTATCGCGCACCCGAGGGCAAGCCTCTGTTTGACGCCGCCCGGCAGGTTCCTGGTAAGGTCTGTTCTCCTTTGCCCCAGCTCCGCCATCTCCAGCGCCCACTCCTTGCGGTCGCGCCTCTTTTCAGCGGGCACGCAGTATATTCCGCTGAAAAAATCGATATTCTCCTCCACGGTGAGATCGTCGTAGAGCGAAAATCTTTGGGACATGTAGCCGATCGTCTTTTTGATCTCTTCAGACTGCTTTATTATGTCGTAGCCGCCGACCGATCCCGTGCCGCTGCTCGGCATAAGGAGGCCGCAGAGCATCTTTATCGTCGTTGATTTCCCTGCGCCGTTCGGGCCGAGGAAGCCGAATATTTCGCCTTTTTTTACGCTGAGGTTTACATGGTCCACCGCAACGAATTCGCCGAAGGTGCGCGTCAACTCTTCAATGTGGACCGCGATGCTCATAGTTCCGAACCCCGAACTATGCTAATAAATACATCTTCGAGCGAGGGCAGGACCGGCCTGTAATCGGTCGCCGCTATCCCTTTCTCTTTCAGTTGTTCCATGATCCTGTCCGCCGATCCAGGTTCAGCAAGGGCAGCGTGGAACCTGTTCCCGTAGACGCTCACGTCCTTTACGCCGGCCATTCCCTTTGCCGCCTCTGCTGCCTTCCTCGCATCGGTCGCCCAGATCTCCACCATCTCAAGGGGAACGGATCTCCTGATCTTTGCCGGGTTGTCTGTCATGATCAGCCTTCCTTTATGGATAAGCCCGATCCTTGTGCAGCGCTCCGCCTCGTCGAGGTACGCCGTTGAGACAAAGATCGTCACCCGCTCTTTCAACAAGTTGTAAAGGATCCTCCAGAAGTCCCTCCGCGACACGGGATCAACGCCGTTCGTCGGCTCGTCGAGAAAGAGCACTTCGGGCGTATGGATAAGCGCGCAGGCAAGCCCGAGCTTCTGCTTCATTCCGCCGGAAAGCTTTCCTGCGAGGCGCTCCCTGAAGGGGGTAAGGTTGCTGAACCCGAGGAGCCTTTCGATCCGGGCGGGCCTTTCCTTTTTGGGGACCTCGTACAGGTCGGCATAAAAGAGGATATTCTCCATGACCGTGAGGTCTTCGTAAAGCCCGAACCGCTGGGACATATACCCTATCTTCTCCTTGATCCGTTCCCCTTCGTGCAGTATGGAACTGCCTGCGATCCACGCCTCTCCTGAATCAGGGGACATGATCGCGGCAAGGAGCCGCATGATCGTTGTCTTCCCTGCGCCGTCGGGCCCTACAAGCCCGAAAAGCTCCCCGCGATGAACTTCTAAATTGAGGTTATCGACAGCGATGTTGCCGCCGAAAGATTTCGTAAGGCCTGTTATTGTTATGGCGCCGGCGCCGGGCATCAGTTCCTTTTCACATCTATCCGCACGTCCGCCGGCATTCCTGGCTTCAGGTCCCAGTTTTCGTTCTTCACGCTCACCTTCACGCCGAAGACAAGCTTTACCCGCTCTTCCTGCGTCTGCACCGTCTTCGGTGTGAACTCTGCCTCTGATGAGATGTACGAAACCTCCCCCTCGTACCTTTTGCCCTTGAACGTATCGGTAGTCACCTGCGCCTTCTGGCCCGGCCTGACAAGGCCCAGCCTGTCCTCTTTCACATAGACCTTGACCCACGGGTTGTCGAGGTCGCCCAGCGTGAAGACGGGCGTCCCCTGAGCGACGGTCTCGCCGAGCTCCACGTTCTTGCGCAGGATTATCCCCGCGAAGGGCGCGTACAGGACGGTATCCTTAAGCTTCTCCTCCGAGGTCGCAAGGGCCGCCTTCAGTTGCGCCACCCGATGTTCGGCCATTTTTATGTCCTCCTTCCTCGGCCCTTCCTTTGCAAGGCTCAGCGACTCGCGGGCATTTTTCAGGAGCGCCGTGCGGTTGTCATAGGAGCTCTTCGCCGCGTCATACTGGGCAGCGGATATGGCGCCGTTCTTATAGAGGATCTCGGCCCGTTCGTAGTCCTTCCCGGCCTTTAGCAGTTCTGCTTCCTGGGCGTTCACCTGCGCCTCTGCCTGTCCTATCTCCTGCTTCCGCGAGCCGGCCCTCAGCTCTGCGAGCTTTGTTTCCGCCTCCTGCAGTGCGGCCCTGCCCTGTTTTACAACGCTCTCCAGCTCTGCGCTGTCGATCTTTGCCAGCAGGTCGCCCTTTTTTACCCTGTGCCCTTCATCGACAAGGCGCTCCACGAGCCTCCCCGGTATCTTGAAGCCTATGTTGGCTTCTGTAACCTCAACGTTGCCGGAGAGCGTCATCACGCTGTCGTCCTTCTTATTCCTGAGATAATTGACGGCCGCCACCACGGCTATCGCCACGGCCACTATTCCAATGATAGCAACTATTCTCTTTTTCATTGCAAATCACCTCTGCCTTCCCCTGTTGCCTTTCTCAGAAGCGCCAACGCTACCTCTTTATCGTACAGCGCCTGGCAAAAATCCGTTTCTGCTCTCAGGAGGGCCGTCTGGGCATCTATGACATCCGTGTTCATGCCTGCACCGCTGTCATATTTGAGGAGCTCGACCCGGAGAGACTCCTTTGCGCTCGCAATCGCCTTTTCGGTGACCTCGATCCTCTCCTCCGCGTTCGCAATGCCCAGGTAAGCGTCCCTCACCTCCCTTGTGATGGAGATCTTCAAGAGGCGCTCTTCTTCTTTGACCTTCTCCAACTCGTTCCTCTCCCTGTCGATCTCGGACTGGATAAGCCCCCCGTCAAAAACCGGCAGTATCATCTTCAGCCCGAAGCTCCAGTTCTCTTTAAAGGCAAGGCTGTCCCCGGACCTTCCGCTGTACTCCCCCGCTGCGTAGACGTCGGGCAATCTCTTGCCCCAGGCGATCTTTACCTTTTCCTCGGAGATCTTTTTCTTCTTCATTACCGCGATATATTCTGGCCTTTGCGAAAAGGCCCTTTGTATGCTTTCTTCAAGGGCCGGGGCCACGGCGGCCTCTTTTCGCCGGGGCTCGGGCTCTATTGTGATGCTGGACGACATATCGTCAATGCCCATAAGCGTTTTAAGGAGCTCATATGTGCTTTCCAGGCTGTTCTTCACAAGCAGCCTCCTCTCCCGCGCATGCGACAGCTCAACGTCGGTCTTCAAAAGATCGAGCTTCGGCGCCGTGCCCGTCTTAAGAAAGACCTCGACATTCCGTTTATGCGCCTCGAGCTGCAGCACCGTTGCACCGTTGGCCTGGAGCAGCTTTTCGAGCTGTAAGATCTTATAAAAGACGCTCGTGAGGTTATATACAAGCTCCTGCTTGGTCGTCGAATAATTATCCTGCGCAACGGATCTCTTCATTTCTGCGACCTGCACGCCCCTGACAAGCCGGCCGCCCTTGAAAATGGGAAACCTGAAATATCCGCCTACGTCATAGATGTTCCTCTCGAAATCGGGAAAATCGGTCCCGGGGCCGATGGGCGGGTTTATCACTATCGGCGTCAGGGGAGCGGCATAACGGTACCGGGTAGCGCCGCTGCCGAAGTCGATCCTGGGCATCCTCTCCGCCTTTGCCGTGTCGATTCCATAAGCCTCGGCAACAATGTCCTTATCGGAAATACGAAGCCTTGGATTGTTCTTCACGGCATAGTCGATGATATCTGCAAGGGTGTATCTTTCTTTTTGTCCGGGGTTGCCTGCACAGGCAGCAGAGGCCAGAACAGATCCGAGGATAATGAAAACTACGAGAACAACGTTAGGCCTGCCGGGCAATTTCATGTCCATTCTCCCCTTTCATCCTTTAAGGCCCCTGATCGCGTGCAAAGAAAAAAGCGTTATATGTTCTGCGATCGCCGCTATCTCTTCCGCTTTGAAGGAGGCCTTTCCGAAAAGCCTTTTCAGCACCGGCCGCGCATAGAGGAAAAAGAGGAACTGGCCGACGATGCTCATACAGCAATACCTCACCGTTTCATCGTCCGGGCCTTTTCCTGCAAGCTGCCGGACGATGGCGAAAAGCCGCGTAAAGGCCGGGCGCATCGTCTCCTTCACGAGGACGTCAAGCGCCTTTGACGGTGTACGTATTCTTTGGCTACAAGCTTCGCGAACCGGGAGGCCTTGCCTTCCTCAAGGACGCGGAACACGAAGGAATGAACGAACGACCTCAGCCTTTCTTCCGGCTGCTCCGATTCCCGCATATCAGGATATACAGGGTATTTTTTAAAAGAGATCTCCCTGCAGTACCGCAGGGTAGCAAGGTACAGGTTCTCTTTGTTGCGAAAATGGTAATTGACCGCGGCGATATTGACGCCGGCCTTCCTGCATATCTCGCGGACAGTGGCGCTCTGAAAGCCGTGCGCGACAAAGACCTCGCCGGCAGCCTCCAGTATCCTCTCTTTTGTTCCCTGCGTCGTGTAATTCCGTCCGCCTATCGCCATGCCTATCCCGTATCAAACTACTGTTTTAATCATCTGTTTAATACAACTGTTTTAATTTGTCAAGTCTTAATAAATAAGCAAACACCAATGACCAATGACCGAATACCCAAAAGAGAGAACAGGCAAGTCTTTTTTTTGGTTATTGAATATTGGGTATTGGTTATTAATTGGAGCTTGGGTATTGGTGATTGGTTATTCTATGTTCGATATACTAACTACGATATACGGTTTGCCTGAGCTAAAACAGCCCCGGCGTGTCCGGCTTGCCTCTCATGGCGATGTTGAGGTGGGAAAATGCCTTCTCCGACGCCTTCCTCCCCTGCGAGGTGCGCGTAACAAAGCCAATCTTCAGCAGGTAAGGCTCAACGACCTCTATGAGGACATCCGATTCAAGCTGCAGCGTTGCCGCGAGCGCTTCGATGCCCACGGGCCCGCCTTTATAGTTTAGGATGATCGTCTGGAGCAGCCTCCTGTCGACCTCTCCAAGCCCGCATTCGTCGATGCCTTCAAGGTTGAGGGCCTCGACAGCCACATCATGCGTAATAACCCCCTTTGCCCTGACCTGGGCATAATCGCGGACGCGCTTGAGCAGGCGGTTCGCAACCCTTGGGGTGCCCCTGGCGCGTTTTGCCATCTCGTATGCCCCGCCTTCCTCAACATCCACTTCGAGGATCGACGCCGATCGGCGTATGATCTTTACCAGGTCTCCTTCGTTGTAGAAGTCAAGGTCCCTCACAATGCCGAAGCGTTCCCGGAGCGGCGAAGAGAGCAGCCCGGCCCGCGTCGTGGCGCCGATGAGGGTGAATTGCTCCAGCCTGAACCGGTGCGTCCGCGCATGGACGCCTTTGTCAAAGATAAAATCAACGGCAAAATCCTCCATGGCAGGGTACAGGAACTCTTCTACGATCTTCGGCACGCGATGTATCTCGTCGATGAAAAAGATATCGCCCCGCTCCATGCTGGTCAAAAGGCCCATCAGGTCGCCGCCCTTTTCAAGGGCCGGCCCTGAGGACGTAATGATCCGCGACCCCATCTCGTTGGCAATGATGTGTGCGAGGGTCGTCTTCCCGAGGCCGGGAGGGCCGTTCAAAAGTATGTGCTCCAGCGGCTCGCCCCTTTGGAGCGCAGCTTCGATGGCTATTTTAAGGGTCTCGACGATCTTGTCCTGGCCGATATACTCGCGAAGCATTTTCGGGCGGAGCGTCACGGCCTGCTCGCCGTCGAGGGCGCTCTCTTTTTTCAGTATCTCGGAAAGGTTCTCTTCTTCGTGGATCATGCCTTCTGTCCCCTGTATACCTCTTCAAAAAGCTCTTCGGCGGAGTTGATCTGCGGATTTCTCTTGAGCGCCTCCTCTATCAGCTGCCTTGCCTCTAAGATCTTGTGTCCCAGCTGCGTTATGAGCACGTTCTCCACCTCTTTCCTGAAATCCTCCATTATCCTCACGGGCGCATGGACCTCGCGCATCAGGGCGTACTTGGCAACCTTCCCCTTAAGCGTTGCGACGATCTTCTCTGCCTTTCTCTCTCCGATCCCCTTGAGCTGTTTCAGCGCCTTTATGTCCCGCTCCTCGATATCGCGCGCGATCTCCCGGACCGGCTTTGTCAGGGCCTTCACCGCGGCCATCGGCCCTATGTCCTCTACGGATATGAAGCGCTCGAAGAATTCCCTGTCGAGCTCGCTCCCGAAGCCGACAAGAACCGGCTTGGGCTGCCTCTCCGTCTGGTGGTAGGAGATGTAGAGGCTCAGCTCATCGTCGGGCTTTTTCGTCCTCAGTATCTCGTTCATAACATAAGACGGGATCATCACGTCGTAGCCGATCCCTCCGACCAGCAACGTAACCCGCTCGTCGTGGATGTCCTTCAGTATCCCCTCGAGATAGGATATCATCTTTTCACCCTCGCTGTATTCCTGTAGAATGCCGCAAGCGCAACCGCAAGCGCATCGGCTGCGTGAAACGAGCGGATGTCGTCAACTCCCAGCAGCGCCTGCACTGCCTTTTTTACCTGGGCCTTCCCGGCGCTGCCGTATCCTACGAGGGAATTTTTTATCTCTTTCGGCGTTATCTCCACCACCTCAATATTATTCTGTTGAACGGTAAGATAAAGAACGCCAAGCACCCCTCCCAGCAATATACCGGCTTTCGGATACCTCACCAATGAAAATATATTTTCTACGGCAACAAAATCCGGCTTTATCTTTTCCACAAGCTTGCCCATGTCTGTATGGATCTGAAAAAGCCTTCTGGACACGGCCTCTCCGGGCGGCGTTTTTATATACCCGCAGGCAAGGAGCGACCGCTTTTTGCCGCTGAACTTTACCGCGCCGAACCCCGTGTGCGCAAGCCCCGGATCTATGCCAAGAATAACCATTATGTCCCAAAGCTCATCATAACAGTGCTATGCCGTTTTGTAAATGAAAAGTAAACGCCAGATGATAGAATATGAATAACCAATCACCAATAACCAAGCTCCAATTTGGGTATTCGAGCATTGGTCATTGGGTATTAATATGCTACAATATCTGACCACGGGTCTCATATGCGTATCGCGATCGTCCATACTGTCGGTTCGCCCTGCCGCTGCGCGGAGTACATTGCAGGGGGGCTGGAAGCGCTCGGCCACGAGCCTGTGATCATCAGCGCCGAGGGCATCGAAGCGCGCGCCCGCGAGATCTCGCAGACATGCGGCCTTGCCATCGACCACACAGATACATTCAGGGGGCGGGGGCTTTTCCGCTCCTATGTGCGCCTCGTCCTTGAAGCGCATGGCGTGCGGCTTGCCGGCTCAGGTTCAAAGGCGTGCCTTCTTGCCGACCACAAGGCATTGGCAAAGACGAGGCTCTCCGGGTCAGCCATCCCCGTACCGCCGGGCATCACGGTTGCCTCCAGGGATTTTGCCGTCCCTGAGTGGCTGCAGCCCCCGTTCATCGTGAAGCCCGCCTTTGAGCATATGAGCCGCGGCCTCTGCCGCGCAATGACGGAAAAAGACCTGAAGTATGCGGTGGCCGGGCTGCTTCATGACCTCGCCCAGCCCGTCATGATAGAGATGTATATACCGGGAAGGGAGCTTGCCGTCTCTGTCCTGGATGGCGGCGACGGCCTGGAGGTCCTGCCTCCCCTTGAATGGCTGCCCGGCACAACGGGATCGATCCTTACAGAGCCATTCAAGCTTAAGGAGCGGGTCGGCGAGCTTGACGACGCCGTTGCGGCAGAGCTGCCCCCCGATCTCCAGGGCGAGCTCGCGGGCCTTGCCAAGCTCGCCTTCAGGACGCTTGGCCTCCGGGATTATGCCCGCTTCGATGTGCGGCTTTCGCCGGGAGGGACCTTCTATTTCCTGGAGGCGAATATCACTCCAAGCCTTGAACCGCTTGAGGCGCTGGCGCTTTCAGCGAAGTGGTCAGGCCTTGATTACCCGGGGCTTCTCGACCGGATAGTCACGGCGGCGTTGAAACGCTGCAAAGACGGCGGCGCAGCGGGGCGGCAGACGACAACGGTCCGGCTTTCGACAGGCCCCGTGACGCTCGAAACGCCGGAAGGCGTCCATGCGCCCACCGCCTCCAGCGCCCAGCTTGCGAACCATATTGACATCGGGCCGGGCGATTGCGTCCTTGACCTCGGCTGCGGGTCTGGCGTCCTTTCGATCGCAGCGGCAAAGCTCGGGGCAAGGCTGGTCATAGCCACAGACCTGAACCCTGACGCCCTCGAAGCCACAAGGATCAATGCCTCAAAAAACGGCGTGCAGGAAAAGGTCGTCACCGTTGCCTCCTCGTGGTACGACGGCCTTGAAGAAAGCATGCTGAGGATGCACGGCATCCGGCAATTTGACGTCATTATCGCGACGCCGCCGCAGACGCCGGGGCCGGGAATGTTCGGCCCGAAGTACGGCGGGCCTCACGGGATCGACAAATTCATGGCGATCATAGAAGGCATCCCCCCATTCCTGGAGCCAAAGGGCGGCAGGTTGTGGCTGCTCGCGATAACCCTCGCCGATACGGAGACGCTGCTTTCGCTGCTCCGTCAAAAATTTCTTGATGTCTCGATAGTAAATGAGGCGGAGCGCGTCTTTACCTACGACGAATACAATGCGCTGGAGCCCGGGCTCTTCGCTTATCTCTCCACGCTCCGCGACGCCGGCGTCGCCCAATTCAGGGAGCTTGGGAATGTCACCGGCACATTCCGCAACCTCGTTATCCGGGCAAGCGGAGCACGTTCGCTATGAAGCGCGTTATTATCAACGCAGATGATCTTGGCGCCGACGTGCCGCGCAACGAAGGCGTCCTGGAAGCCATCCGCGCCGGAACGGTAACAAGCGTAAGCATCCTCGCCAACGGCCCTGCGCTTGAGGACGCCCTTCAGCGCATCCGCCCCCTTGAGCATTCAAAGGTCTCCTTCGGCGTCCATTGCAACATCTCCGAAGGGAGGCCGCTCGCCGGGGGCCTTAGGATCCTTACGGGCCCGGACGGGTGTTTTATGAAAAAGGCCGCTGCCCACCAATTGCTTATGCGCGGCGGCGCAGCCATTGAAGAAGAGATCGCCCGGGAGCTCGATGTGCAGATAGAGGCGCTGAAAGGCGCAGGCCTTCGCCTCACCCATATAGACGGCCACCATCACGTCCATGTCTTCCCTGCTGCGATTAAGGCGGTATGCGCGACAGCCAGGAAGCATGGCATCCCCTGGATACGCATCCCCGATGAGCCTGAGCCGGTTTCCGGGGAAGACGGCATCCCCGGCAGCCTCCTTGAAGAATCAAAGGCCTTCAGCGGCCTTGCCGGAAATGCACGCTTTTATATAGAAGGTACAGGATTAAAGGCTCCCGACCATTTCCGCGGCCTCTACCTGAAAGGAAGGGCCTCGCTGCAGCGCATGCAAAAGATCCTCGAAGAGCTCAAGCCGGGGTTGACGGAGATCATGATGCACCCGGGACGCGCTGCCGCAGGCCGTCCACAGGGAGGGCCATTCTCGTCGTTCTCGACAATGGACAGGGAAGAAGAACTGCACGTCCTCCTGAGCGAAGAATTTCGTCTCGCTTTGTTGCGAATCGGTGTTATACTTATCCCGTTTCCGGAGGTAAAAGGTTGAGCAAAGGACCGCGCGTATTGATCCTCTCCCCCACTGCCTATCCTTCCATAACGGGGAATGCAGCGACAACGGAGCGCTGGCGGCAATCCCTGGTGAAGAAAGGGTATACCGTGCAGGTATCGGCCACCCGCAACCTCAACATTGCAGGCCTTTTGGAACACATAGAGCGCTTCAAGCCGGACATCGTCCATGCCTACCACGCCTTTCACTCCGGGGTCTTGCTGCTGAACCCGCGCATAGCGCGCGCCTGCGATGGCCTGTCGATTGTGGTCTCCCTGCCCGGGACAGACGCGGACCTTGAAACGGCAACGCAGGCAAGGCGGGATATCATAATGAAAGTGTGCCGGAGCGCTCACGCAATTGGCGCCCAGAGCACCGTTATCATCGACCACCTGAAAGGCAGCCTTTCAGATCTCGGCGGCCGCATCTTCTATATACCCAAGGCGCCTTCGCAGCCCGGCAGCGACATCTTTGACCTCCGCAGCCACGGGGGGTGGGCGCCCGGAGACGTCCTTTTCTTCCTGCCCGCAGGGATACGCCCGGTGAAAGGAAACCTCGAGTGCCTGAGGGCGTTTCAAAAGGTACATCAGGCCAACCCGGCAGCAAAGATCGTCTTTTCAGGCCAGGTGCTCGACGCTGATTACGGCAGGCTTTTCGAACAGGAGGTCGGCGGCAGCAGCTCATTCGCCCGCTGGATCAAGGCTATATCGCCTGCGGCGATGCGCTCTGCCTATGAGGGGGCAGACGTCGTCCTCAACTGTTCTTTTTCGGAAGGATTATCGAATGTTCTCCTTGAGGCAATCTCGGCAGGAAGGCCTTTGCTCGCCTCGGATATCCCCAGCACCAGGCAGCTCATCCATGACAACAATGGCGCCGCACCCTGCGGCCTCCTCTACGACCCCCATAGCCCTGACGATTTTTGCAGGCAGGCGCTGGCGCTCATCGACAACGAGCCTCTCAGGAGATCCATGTCTGAGGCTGCAAGGAACAAGGCGCAGACGCTGCCGACGCCGGACGATGAAGTCAACGCCCTCATAAGGGTATATAGAACGGCAGTGAATAGTATGTAAATAAAACCTGTTCAACGTTCTATGTTCAACGTTCAACGTCAGGTAAATTACCGGACACTCGATTATCGATGATCGATTATCGGAATTTGATGCTGGTCGCTGGATGCTGGTTCGAACCAGTAACAAGCATCGAGTATCGAGGAACGAGGTTTTCACCTTCCACGTTCTTCGCTGCTTGCCATCTTTGCCGTCTTCTGTTATATTCACAGGATGCCGCTTACATTTGATTCCCTCAGCCACGGAGAGGTAGCCTTCGGCTTTTTCAATATCGAGACGGATATGCTCCTCCTTGAAGATCATTTCTTCTTTGCAAGCGATCTCTGTCGGGGGGTCGTTGATATCGCTGCAGGCTCGCCTGACGAAAAAATAGTACCCCTTGAAGGGTATATCCTGGAACACAGGGTTATAGGCAACCTTATGGGGGCCATAGCAGGTGTTGAGCTGTGGGGGTTCATCGGCGATATTTACAGCGAGTTCCCTTTTCCCCACAGGGCTGAAGGCTTCAAACAAAATCCTGAAGGCTTCAAAACGCGGGGTTTTGTCGAAACAGCGATACGGCGCTACTCGGGACCGTCGACGATACCGATGTCCGTTAATGCATCATCAGGCATTGCAGAGATCGGGGGATACCGTTTCAGCGGTCAGCAGTTCCATAAACTTCTCGGCTATGTATGGGCAGGCGGCTACCCACGCTGGAAGGACGAGGTACGCCCGCCTTATGTGATGGAGATGAAAGACAAGATAGAGTCCTCCCTGCACCCCGCCTTCAAGGACATAAAGCTGATATAAACCACTACCTGATAAAAGTATATTGTATAAGGTTTTCACTTTTCGCTATTCACAGGTTTCTGATTGATAAGCCGTCGTACCTCCGGCAGGGCGCTTAAAGCGCCGTCGCCGGTTGCGATGAACTCGATCCTCTCACCTTTTGCCGCTTCAAGGTATTTGGGGCAAAGGATCGATTTGACGCTCAGGTATTCCTTTCTTCCGAACAACATGAAGTTGTAATATCTCATCCTCTCTTTGTGTATATAGAGCTCGCATTGATTTTTATAGGCTATGTCGGCCAATTTCATCATATCGATGATGGCCCCTTCCCTGCTTTCCACCACCAGCTCCGTCTCAAGGAAACCGTACTTCTCAAGTGACTCCCTCTCGGCCCGCCAGATAGAACCATATTTTTCGACCCATTCCATCGCCGCCGCCTCTTCGCCGATGTCGCGGCCTTCCCGCTCTGATTCGATCCATTTGTATTTCATGATCTCATCGTTCTGCTGCGCCACGTCCTCGCTCTGCTTGCGCTTCAGATAATCATCCTCATAGTTGATAAGGAAATCCACTATTGCTTCCTCGATCGAAACCTCCCTGCCCTCTTTCTGGGAAAGAAAATATTTATGATCCTCAATCGCGCGGAGCTCCGAAGGAATAAGGTCCACCTCTCTTCTGGGCATAGACTTTCTATACATCAATATCTCATCTCCCCAAACGTTATAAACTCTTTTTGCATTTCGCGCAATAGGGAATTCCGATTGATTTTGTCCCTTATCGCAGGTATATTGTTGGCATGGACGACCTGCATTTCATGGAGATGTGCCTGAGGGAGGCCGAGAAGGCTTTTATCGAAGAGGAGGTGCCCGTCGGCGCCATTATCGTATCGCCTCAGAAAAAGGTCATAGCGCGGGCGCACAACCTGACGATACGCTCCAACAGACCAACCTCTCATGCGGAGATGCTGGCCATCAACATGGCGGCTGACATGCTTGACAATTACCGGCTCATAGACTGCACACTCTACGTTTCGATGGAGCCCTGCATCATGTGCGCCGGCGCAATGATCGAAGCGCGGGTCAGGCGGGTTGTCTTCGGGTGCTACGACGAGAAGCGGGGTGCACTCGGTTCTGTCACAGACGTGAACGCGCTGCCGCTCAACCATAAGCTTGAAGTGCAGGGCGGAGTTCTCCTGGAGAAATGCCAGGCCATCCTGCAGAGGTTTTTTAAAGCAAGGCGAGATGGAGAGGTACCGAAGCGGTCATAACGGGGCCGACTCGAAATCGGCTGTACGTCTAATAAGCGTACCGTGGGTTCGAATCCCACCCTCTCCGCCACTAACTCATTATAATCATTGATAATTTTCTTCTTCAATTTACTTCTACTCCACTTCTATTTTTGACTTCCATTTCGTTCCTTAATCCAACAAGACTGATCAGCTTTCCACGGTTGTTTACTATCTCCCTCATCTTCTTCATACTCCCGTGAAAATACCTCTCAGTGCTTCTTATATCGGCGTGACGCATCAATTGCTTTGCTTCCAATACCGAAGCGCCACCCTCCACAACTTGCGTACAGAATGAATGTCTTGTCGCTTCATACAGGGTAATGCTTACCCCTGAATACTTTCTCCAAAGCCTTCTTAAAAATTCCTGCCTATACCCCTTCTTTGTTGCAGGATTTATAAACAGGAAATCCTCAGGCCACCTATCCTGCAAACACCTACACGCTATCTCATAGGCTGTATCTGAAAGAGGGATCCATTTTTTGTTTTTCCCTTTCGTAGTCTCCACGAGCTTTGACCCGCTCCATGTCCTCTGTATCAACGCGCTCCCATTTTTAAAATCAAAGTCTTTCCCTTTCAATGCGCAGGCCTCCCCGATCCTCAAGCCCGTCTCAGTAAGGAATCTGATTATGTCTATATGCTCTTTTGGTATCTCCTGTAAGACTTCAATCTGATCTTCTATATCCATTGCAACCTTTGTCTGAGAATCGGTTCCTTTGATCTCAGGCCACACAGGGATTGATGTTAAAACCCCTTTCCTTCTAAGCCACACAAAGAACGAATGCAGTGAATTTAAGATATTTCTTTTCATTTTAAGAGAGAGATGATCCGGCAATTGATCTTTGAAGGCCTCCAGTTGCTCAAATCCAACCTCTCGTAAATCCCAATTGTAAAAATATTGAAAATAATTACGATTGTAAGACCTGTAGCACCGCAACGTTTCCGGCGATAGCTCATTCGCCTTTTCCTCTATTGATTTCTGATCCAGCCACCTTTCCATCATGTTTTCAAACTTTCTTTCCTTGATCTTCGCGTCCGTAAAATCCTCCGGTTTAAAGTTTCCTTTCTTGATTGCATTGTTTACCTCAATGAGCTTATCTCTTGCCTTTTCATACGTTAACACATACCCCTGATCGTCTCTCCTGAACTCGTGATATTTACCTTTCCAATATATCTGCACCAGACATTTATAATTCCCACATGCACACACTTTATCCATTTTTTTTCTACACCTGTTACATATAATTATTCCCGTCATTATCACGCCTCCCATTTTTAATTGTCTTTGATTTATTATATTCTTATCGTCGTATTCTTTTAAGTTGTCGTCATTATTTTTTAAATTATCTTCATTTTTCTTTAAGAGGGAACACTCGTGATTGCCTTTTTGATGCTCTGTTTCCATACGGATTACAACCTATCACCTCCTTTCTTGTAAGATTTTTAAACACTACTTTTGCACTTATTTCTTCTTTGCTCTTTTTTTAACACCAGCCTTTGTCTTATCGCTTTCTTCACCACCTGCAAAGCCATTTTTAAAAATGCCCTTAACGTATTCAGTGGTATAGTCTATTCTGTCAACCGTTGGCCCAAGGCTTTTTCTCATCCTCTCTACAAAATCCTGTCCCCCCATCTTTTCAACAATTTCATCCATCTCTTTGTCTGTAGGCATCCTTCCATTTTTGAGCATTATCAAATAAGACCGCAACAGGAAACTTGTAAGCTCCGATACCGATAACCTTCTTGGAAGATTGTCTAATTCATTATAAAGGTCTACATCAATCGACAAATTAAGACTTCTTTTCATATTATCCTCCTTTCAAGCATTTGGCTCATTATGCGCATATAAGCATTATGCCCCTGCGAAATCGCCTTTGTCAAGAGTTATTTTTATCGATTATTTGTTAAACGTCTGGGAGGAGAGTATGCTAACGAAGCACGTATAGAAGTATGCCACAAAACATTACTATTACCACTTCAAACGTTGCCTAATTTTCCCACAATGAAAATGCCTAACGTTTTGGGAATTCATCTGCCAAGAAACCATCAATATATAATTTATTTTCACCATTTTTCCAAGTAACTGCCACCATATGCTCTGGGTGTTTAGGCATCTTTTTTAACTTGTCAAAATCGGAATATTTCAAAATAACACTACCGCTAAATTCATTTCTAATTTTGACTTTTAAAATATTGTCTTTATCTCGATAAGTATGGACTTCTAAATCATCTTTTAAAATATGGGGAGTAAAATCAATAAAAGCATTGTTTTTTTCCAACCATTTGTCGTCTGTCTGATAAACGAGAGATCCTTCTCTCGGATTAGCTTTTGAACTCAGAGCATCCGGGATTATACCAGTTATTTTTTTTGAAACTTTTTTCCCGTTCACAGTATAAGAATAAGTCCCGTAATAAGTACCTTCCTTTTCAGGTCTTTTATGAATTTCTGGAATTTTTGATAAATCAACCATGATATCCCCACTAAAAGACATTTTTTCGGGCCATACATCACAGTCGAACCAAACCAAATTTGTATTAATGGTTATCCCCCTTACCGTTGCTTTTTGAATGTTCAATGAAAAATGTTTTGTTAATGCAGTTTCTTCTGTCTGATCTTCATAAACTAAGGCTGACTTGCCGTTCTTTGTTTCATAAAAAGATACTGTTCCCGCCGAATCTGGTGATGTTGAATGTGCTTTTACTGCGCTAACTATGTTCTTAAACATGAATTCTATTCTTAAATCGGTAATAGGGACAGACTTTTGATTCATATTCTGAACAATTAAGGTGTAATTTTGCAGAGGATATTGATTGATCCCTGGCTTAACAAATAACTTTATATCTAGTTTGGGTTCCGCTCCTGAGGAGTGTGTTGGGAGAAATTGGGATAATATCCCTGCGATAGCAGATACTATAAGAAAAAAAATGAGTATTATATACATATAAATGGGTTCAAACGTAAACTGCGAAAGAATACGAGACTGGGTTACCCATGTCTTATCGTGCTGGGTAAGCAAGATCAGATAAAGAGTGAAAAATCCACCGAATACAATCCAAATGATATATAGAAGTATTTTCATATATGTAACATGAGCGCAAATTTTACAGTAACAAGCAGCTTACTATTAAAATGTCACGCCCCTAAAGAAGAATGACAAATCAAACGTTTGTGTGATTCTTATAGACTGAGCCACTTTTTTCATTATACGAGGCAATATTCTACTGTGACATTTTTCTTGAAATATTGTCAATAAAGAAATTGACTGACTTACCATTGCCAACTGAAAGCCACGATTTTCCTTTAATGCCCATGTATATTAACTTCAGAAAGAATTTAATAGGCCATCCTCCGTGTTTTTTACAGTACCACCTTAAGTCCTTCACATTTCCAGCCCTCTTGCATTTCCCGTTTCTTCTCTTTTTTGTATTCACGGGCCACGTTATATAAACGCCCTCCGAAGAACGCAAGCCAGGCATAGCCCTTATGCACATAAATCTCATTGTCTCTTGCCACAAGGGCCTTTGAGCACTTTGAGACATAAGCGGTTACATAGTTGATCAATCGTATGCCGGAGACATGACGGCCCGGTTTAAGCTTTCCCTGGGATACAAGTTGTCTTTCATACTTCCTCTTATCCATGTAATCGACCCCCTGAGGTTCGCTGTAAGGCCATAAGGACGCTATTTCCTGTATTGAGCCTATCCAACGCCCTCGAAAGATCATATGAACGTGAGGATAGCCGTTTTCTTGGAATTCCAGTGTCCATCCTACGAACTCCCAGGGGATTCCGTGTTTCTTCTGGTACTTTCTCAATTTCCGTATAAATGTACTTATCCATGACCCTATGTATATTGTTGCATACTGGACAGGCAGAAGCCGTGTACCATATGGCATGATTGACCTTACTTCTGTTTCATGGGTAGTGAGGGTTAAAAGTATACAGTCTTTAATTTCTCCTATGCCCTCTTTAAAGACTTTCTGGATATGGATTGACCTTTTCCCCTTTGCATTGCACCAGCGACCATTCTGAGAGATTATTGTCTTACCTTCCGGGGATACAAGACCTATACCGTAGGAATTCTGTCTTCTGACCATATCCTCAAACCAGTGGCATATATCTTCTTCTTCAAGGAAACCTATTTTATATAGTTTGAGCTTGTCATATTTTCCTTTTCTATGAGCTACGACGTTTTTGCACTCTTTTATGTTCTTTTCAGGCATACACAAATGAGATACAACGTCATATGCCCCTTCATAGAGCGTCCTTCCGCAGTCTTCACATACACGATAGACTTTCCCTTTATGTTCTTTAAAATTCCTGTTGCTTTGTCTCCTTCCTCCAAACTCTTCACGGATTTCTTTAATCTTTTTTATATTTAATGCACCTTCTCTTTTATAATATAGATTACGATAGCCATATGTGAGTATGGAACAATTACTGGTAGTATCTATAAACCCATAGGAGCCGCTTCGCGGCTCAGCGGGTTCATGTTCGTTTACGCCAAAGACTTCTTTTGCTTCTGTGATGAATTGTTCAAGAATATCGGATGGCGGGCAAGCGGGATCGCTTTCGCGCCTACGCTCCGGAGCGTGAAAGTCCTCCGCACGGCGCGGCGATCCGCCCGCCATTATTGTATGTCTTTTTGATGCTTTTTTCTTAGGACTGACTTCTAAATCACTTCTGAAGCGTTTGCGAAAGGTTGATAAATCGCGGTTTGGTGAGGGTTCGAATCCCACCCTCTCCGCCATTCATACCGCGTCCCTATTGAGTCTCCGGGGCATAAAACTGTTAGGTGATTGTATAGGTAAGATAAGAAGAAAGAAACCGGATCAGTTCATGGGAACAGGCCATAATTTGTCAAATGCCAAGGGCTGAACCCAAATCCTTTGTTGACCAAATCTACATAATTACACCTTAATCCCACTTTTTAGAAAATATATTGTAGCTGCACTCAAGACTTTCAAAGTTCAACTTATTCTCAGCATTCACCGGAAAGTCTAAGCCATCGTCATTTCGTAATCCTTGTACCGACAATTTTCTTGCCCAATGATTCAATGCATACTCTACCATCTCTCTTAGCATATCCTTTTCTTTTGACGATACAAAAAAATCCATAGAGCTTATCGTATATTCAAATATATATCTAGAGTTGACTGCTTTATTTGTATCGGCAATAGTAGACATAAATTCCATAAACAAAATGAGTTTCTTGTTTTTAGGCCCACATTTCAGCAGCGGCTGAAATTTTGTCAGTTCTAGATTAATTATAGGGGAAGAGTCATTCCCTGCAAATGAGATTTTCTTAACAATGTCCTCAAACGCCTCATCTGCCATGAATTTGCCACGCATAGCGCTTTGAATACCTGTCGCTTGCATCCCCTTTCCACCGACAATGCCCCCCAAGCCCCCTATTAAAAAAAAAGAACTTGTCGATAAACCGTCATCTACAATAGTGCCAACCTCAGAATGCACACCGTTCTTTTGGACGTTAAGTTTATAAGGCAGTTCAACCTTATTTGTATCATTGAATAGTAGGGAACGATTGACTCCTGAACCTGTTGTCCCACAGCCTGTCAACAAAAACACAGAACAGCAAATCATAATGAATGTCGCTGATATAAGATGATAGTTAATTCTTCTTATCAACATCTCGCCCCTCTTAAGTTTTAATTAATATGAGCCGACCTTGAAATAAATGAGTTGCTTTATAACCCCTATTTTAAGGTCATTTTCCTAAAATCCTAATTAAATTTCAAGCAGAAATTTCTCATTAATCCATGGCTTAAAACCTTACACCCTAAATGCCTACCAATTAATTGACTTAAGGAAAGTGCAAATAGAATTTTACAAACCATACCTTCCCTGATATGGCTCACCATCCAAGGCTGATGGGGCTGATGGGGACGTCCATAAAATTATAAATATCCACGAACACTTTCCCCGGGGATGGCAGTAGGAACCTTCAATTGATATCCTACAAAATCTCTTGTCGGTTGATTGATCCCCCATGAACCCGCCCCTTTTGTAATCTTCCTCCAGGGGCCATAAAAATTCAATAACATTTTTTACGCACGCCCGGGGACTCACATTAGCCTGGCAGAAAATTTTATAATTTTATGGATGCCCCTTTTGCCTCTTCCCGTAAAAATCCGGTCAACGGGCTAATGGGTTGACAAAAAACATTCGTAATAATAATATTTTAGTTTTATATCCGTACTTGAGATCCTGCGGCCAGGACATGGAAAGAAAACGGACCTTTTATGATGAGCATCCTGATTATACCCGCCCGGGTCTGGAACTGTCCCCGCAGAAACAGGGCCGTATCCTAGACAGGCTGAAGTTTCTCTACGGAGAAAAGATGGCCTTATCATGGATGCCTGAGTTCGAGCGGATACTCAGGGTCCATCACGCCCATAAACCTGCGGAGATGATCGAAAAGGAAAAGGACTACGATCCCTGTGAACGGTTCTGCGAAAAGCACATTGTCCTCATAACTTACGGGGATAACGTAAAGGGTGCCGGGCCGACACCACTCGCATCCCTCCATCATTTTGTGAACACTTATTACAGGGGAACGGTTAATACCCTCCATATCCTGCCGTTCTTTCCCTATTCATCGGACAGGGGTTTCGCCGTGATCGATTTTCGGCGTGTTGACGCAAATCTCGGCTCCTGGGACGACATCAGGGGAAAGAAGCGCCGTTATGACCTGATGTTCGATGCCGTCATAAACCACTGTTCTTCGCACAGCGAGATGTTTCAAGAGTTTCTCAATGGAAATCCCCTCTACAAGGATTTCTTCATATCATATGATTCCCCCGAAGAACTCACCGAAGACCAGCGGCGCAAGATATTCCGTCCCCGGACCTCCGATATCCTGACCCGGTTTGAGACGATCCATGGACCGAGGTACGTATGGACCACTTTCTCGGAAGACCAGGTCGACCTTAATTACCGGAATCCCGCGGTCCTTCTTCAGGTTATCGAGAGCATCCTTTTCTATGTGCGGCGCGGGGCGGACATCCTGCGCCTTGACGCTGTCACGTACATCTGGGCAGAGCCTGGGACCGAATCGATCCACCTGAAGCAAACCCACGAGATCGTGAAACTCCTACGGGACGTGGTAGACTGCGTTGCCTCCGGGGTTGCGCTTGTCACGGAGACCAATGTTCCTCACCGTGACAATGTATCCTATTTCGGTGACGGGTTCGATGAGGCCCACATGGTCTATAACTTTGCCCTGCCGCCACTTGTCCTGCATGCGTTCTACCGGGAGGACTCAAGCGCCCTCACCCTGTGGGCGCGGGGCGTGGCCCCGCCGTCCGATCGGACGGTATTCCTCAACATCCTCGATACCCATGACGGGATCGGTCTGATGGGGGTCAAGGGCATCCTTCCAGAAGAGGACATTAGCTACATCGTGGAGACCGCACGGCAGAGGGGGGCCCTCATCTCCTACAAGATGGCCTCTGACCGGAAGAAGGAACCCTATGAGATCAATTCGACATGGTGGAGCGCCGTGAATCCGGGCGGAGACGAAGAAGGCCTTGATCTCCAAGTGCGCAGGTACCTTGCATCGCGGAGCATAGCACTGGTGCTTCAAGGTGTCCCGGGTATTTACATTCACGGAGCGCTGGGGTCGACAAACGACCATGGCGCCTTTGAAGCCTCGGGCGTCAAACGGGACGTGAACCGCGGCATCATAGACACCCGGGATGTGGAGGAGGCTCTTCAGGACCCGGGATCCAAGCTTTCCCTCCTGCGCATGTACGGTATCGGCCAGGTCCGGGCGCGCCGCCAGGAAAGGTCCTTTCATCCGCGTGGGGGCCAGCGAGTACTGATGCTCTCAACAAAGGTGTTCGCTGTCTTTCGGAGCTCACCGGGGGGCGATGAACACATCCTTGCGATTACCGGCGTCACGGGACAGACCATTGAGATCGGTGTCCGACTGAAAGACCTGGGGGTTGACCGGACGCAGTGGAAGGACTTGCTTTCAGGCCGGCAATGGACAACCAAGGGCGGCATCCTTTCACTGACCATAGAACCATATGGCGTTGCCTGGCTCAAACCTTTCGGATAACGTTTGTTGGAAGTTTAATAGGCTGATGGGGACGTCCATAAAATTATAAATATCCACGAACACTTTCCCCGGGGATGGCAGCAGGAAACTTCAATTGATATCCTACAAAATCTCTTATCGGTTGATTGATCCCACATGAACCCGCCCCTTTTGTAATCTTCCTCCAGGGGCCATAAAAATTCAATAACATTTTTTACGCACGCCCGGGGACCCACATTAGCCTGGCAGAAAATTTTATAATTTTATGGACGCCCCTTTTGCCCCAATTTGTCAAATGTCAAGGGCTGACCCCACTTTCGTTACTTTCCTGAATCTGGTTTTGGCGTCCTAATGATGATTGGGTCACCCCGGCGCCATCGCTGCATTGGGCTTGTTTTCATCTCGCCACCGCCTGGAAAATGCTCGGCGAGGAGGCTTTTCGCAAGTTCTTGTTCATTCTTTACGATGAATTCTTCGTTGTTGGCAGGCTTTATTATCTTCCCTCCAAGCAGGAACGCCCCGTCGGCCCTGCCCGTGAGTTGGAGGGTGCCAATATAGAGCAGCCTTGTGTTTTCAGGGATATCAACCCGCCAACGAGGAGCCTCTCGGATGTTTTTGATGCCTGCATCGGATTCAGGCCCTAAAACCGCGAGATAATAGACACCTGAAGGGAGAGCAAAACAGGTCCATCCCGCGCGACGTGAATCCTCTGACAGGAAACCGTGTGCTACACGTCCAGGCTCACCGACCGTCTCGAAGCCCCCTATCCCGAGAGCAACGATGGGCTCTCCCGTCCACATGGACGCTCTGAAAGGCTCCTGAGGTTTATTATCTATCGTACACTCGATCTTTAGCAAAACGACAGTTTTCTCCCCGGCATTGATGGCGCTTTTCTCAGCGTCTGAAAGTACATTGAGGGATGTGCAGCCGGCAAGATGAGTGAACAAGACCATCAGCACCAAAGCGCTCAGCAAGGAAGGCAGCGTATCCTGCGAATGCCATAAACCACGACCTTCAGCGTGTCGCTGCTCCGAATGAAATCCATTGCGTTTCATCCTCGTTACTCCCCCTGGCCGAGCTGGTTCTGAGGTGACTGTGGAGAAGGGGCCCTGACCCACTCTTTCAGAAAGTCTATATAAGATTGTGACGGAGGGCGCACCCTCCGTTCAAGACGCTGAACCCGGTCTTGTTCATCGAACTGAATGAGCAGCGCGTAATGCTTTGGAATGTCCATCGTACCCATTCCTCCGGAATAGTATGCTCCAACGGCCCAGAAGAGAATTCCCTGCCGCATGTCCCAGTTGTAAGCGAATACACGGACGTCTTCCCAGATCACATTTGGGTTCCCGAGTCGCTCAATGACATCCTGCTTCGTTGTAATGTTCGGTTTAAGGAATGAAAGTTGCTCCTCTCTTACCGGTTTCCCGGCGAGTACTTTGCTCTCTGTTGTGGGTATTGGCAGCACGACACAACTGGTCAGCAAGGGCATAATACAAAGCAACAGGGCCGCAAAGGGTCGCCTAACGCAGTTCAAGACGACAATGGCCTAACGGTATGGTGGCCTCTGCATTCACATTCCAGCAGCACGTCGCAGTTTTAAAACCGCCGGTGTCAGTGCAGAAGATGGGGTCAAGCTGTTTTTCATAGGTTCTCCCAAAAACATCTTTCACATAATAATGTCCGGAGATCTTGCTTGAGCATATCCCCCCGGGCAGCCTGCAGGTCCCCGTCTCACCCCCCGCTACCTTCATCGTGCAGTCAACCTGTTCAAAGTACAGGTGCTGCCCGTGGACAAAGATCTCGATATCTACGTTGCACGAGTTCTTGACCTTTACCTCCCATGCATCGCCCGAGGAGACACACACCGACAGAATCGCCACGGCTGCCATCACGAGCAGGAATATTTTCATGGAACACCCCCTGTGGGAACATCTATCTTTTTTCATAAACCGGTTCATTGCTTGCACTCGCCGGTTGAGCCATCTTTACACATTGACCCGTCCGTCCATATCCTTGCCTTGAAGAAGATAATATACATTTCAGGGTATGTGCAATGATATTGTTGCGCTGAAAGGAGAGAGCAGGGGGACGTCCCCCACGGGTGCCTATCATAAGCGGGCCTCGAGTTTGCAGGCTTGCATCCTTCTTCCTCGTGGTACCGGACAAACAATATACGAAGTTCTTATTACATTGTGTATTACCAGGGCCCAGGCAACTTGTTAAAACAGAAAAGTAGGGATTACTGGAGTAAACGTAAAACGTAAGCCCAAGCGCGAACCCATACTGTTCTCAGGATGGATAGCCGAATAATACCCCTCGATCCCCATGCGCACGGGAAGCTTCCCCAGTTTGGCCATCCAGTTGATTCCCAGCCCTACCGGGAGCGTCACCATATCTTCCCCGGCAGCATTCCAATCGATGGTGACATTCGGGCTCATGCCAATTTTTACGGTGCTGGTGATATTATAGTAAATGAAGTACTGAATGTTTGACGCGCGCGTACTGGCGCGATCGCTGTCGCCCGCGTAGGACCACCAATGCTGCGGGAAGAGGCCGAACACCCAATCCTTCCCGATATAAGCTGCGACCGCCGCCGGCCCCGCCTGATATTTGCCCTGGCCGAGAACGTCTTCGCTTGCCGTAGGAAAGATAAGGGCAGGGCCTATTCCCCAAATGAATATCCCCTCCCCGACTTTGTCAGGCTTTTTCGGCGACAACAGCCCGACATAGGCAAAGTCCCCAAATCCCGTCGTACGGCCGAAGGGATCACGGACTGTAGAAAAAAGGGCCGGCTGGTGTATGATCTCTCCCGCGCTCATTCCGATCAGCTTGCCGACCTTTCTCTTCACCGGGACGCTGGGCACGGAAAAAACCGGCCGGTTGATCAGGTTCCAGGATTCGCCGAGAGGTATCGGGAAAGTGGGGGTCAGCTTGTAAACATATGCATTCTTACTCCCCTTAAAATTGGGACCCTTGAGCTGAGTCCAATTGAACTGGTTGGCTACGACCACAAGGTTGCCCACGGGATTGTCCATCAGCTTCGAGATCTGCGCCTGTGAAGGTTGACAACCAGCCTGCACGACTTCCTTGAGATCGATATCCAGCCTGCTTGTCAGTTCCCTGCATTTATCGGAGACCACCGGCTGGCTTTGACGATTATCTTTGCCTGAATCCGCTGATATGGTCTCTGCCATGGCGGTTCCCATTAATGTGATGAATATGAATCCAACCAGCATATAAATTTTCATATATAATATTCCTCCTTTCGGCTATTTCTTTTTGTGGGATCAGAAGGTATCCGGTTTGATAGAGGTCAGGTCCATAAAGGTCCCAAAATAGTTTCATCGTGAAAGCACTACCTTCGGTTTATTCCAGGCCTTCATCTTGATGGGATCGGGGAGGTATAGACGTAAAATAATGTCGAGATCCTGGTCTCCGCGGTTGATCGGCAGCCAGTTTTCGTCCGGGACTCCGGCGGGTTTTTGAGCAGCAACATGGATCTCTATACCACCGTCGGCATTGAGCTTGAAGCCGGCGTTCTCGCCTATGGAATACTTATTGTGCAAATTGGGGATGAAGAAGCCGTTCCTGGTATCGTACAGCGTGAACGACCAGAAGGCCTTTGCCGGCGGCAGTTCATCCCTGGTCATTTTGATCGAATAGTCATGCAGCGCGTTCATCGGTTTACCATCCATTGTGTTGATGGGCAGGAATATCGCCTCGACTGCAGGAGGACCGATCGGGCCGACGATGGACTGCAGGACCAAGGCATCGAGCTTCATCTTGCCCTTGGGCAGAAAGAGACGCGGCATCATGGAGGCTGCACGGGCCGGATCATTCGCATCGGCAAGCTGAGCGTTGAGCTTGATCTTGTTCCATCCACCGGTGCTGGTCGGTCCGGGTGCCATTGCCGCCTTCATGGCCTTATCTCCTTTTCAATCTTTCACTGGGGCGTTGTTATTCTTGTACCACATGTTACGCTAGAGTTCAGCACAAAATTGATTGACCTTTAAACCTACCGGGGTCATCATCTAATCTGCTTTTCCTTAAAAAGAAAGGGAGACAATATCCGTGCCATACAGAAGATATTATGTATTTCAGGGATTTGCAAGAATATTGCGTCTGTATGAATTATGGTATCTGCCAGGAATGGTGCAAGGGATGCCAACTTTTTTTTATGAAGGTCTTCCCGGGATGCGAAGTTGCGACGGATGCTGCCTGAAACGCCTAAGCCTTCGGGCGGGTCTCGTCGGCATAGTCAACCGTGCTCACCTCGCGGACTTCCGGGACAGCCTCTTTCAATAGCTTTTCGGCCCACAGACTGAGGGCGTTGTGCCCGCATCAGTGAAGCCGGCCGCCGAGGATCCGCAGCGTAACCGTACCTGTCTTTTCGTCCACAGAGATCACCTCGACCTCTCCCTCGGCGAGTTCCTCCAGCCGGGGGTTCAAATGATCGACCTCCTCTTCAACCCTTTGCCTTAGCTCCACGCGATCCCTCCCCGAACGATAGCCTCGGTACCAACGTTCCTCCAATAAGCGGAATATATGCACAGGGCACATTGATGTCAAGGAGGGGGCCGCAGGCAATGGTCTGCCTCTGTGCAGGCGATCAGAGCCTCCGCCCGTTCCTGAGCGGGGCATCGTGTGCCGGTCATTCACGTGTTCGCCTTTACTATTTTATTTACTATTTTATTGTACCTGTGCTATTGTCGATTTTATAGATGAACTTCGGAATGGCCCGCGTTTGGACGATAACAAAAAAATGAAGGGGGAATGTCTTTCATGAGATGGATATTGCTCGGAAGAAGAACATTTTTCATAAAAATGATCTTTATCGTGCTGCTCCCTTTCTTGATCCTTTCCAATACAGGATGCAAGAAAGGGGCCGATCAAAAGGGCCGCGCAGCCCCGGAGGTCACCGTCACAAAGGTCGCGCCCGGCGATATACCGATGATCTTCGAATTCGTTGCGCAGACGCAAAGCTCCCACGAGGTGGAGATCAGGGCCAGGGTGGTCGGCTTCCTCGAAAAGAGGGTATACACGGAAGGCGCCATCGTTAAAGAGGGGAGCACCCTTTTTATCATGGACAAGAAGCCTTTCCAGACCCAGGTCGACTCGGCGGCTGCCGCGATGGCCAGGCAAAAGGCGGCCTATGAGGTGGCCCGCATGAACCTTGAGCGCGTCAAGCCGCTGGCAGCGCAGAACGCCTTATCGCAGAAGGACCTCGACGATGCCAAGGGCGCCTACGAATCGAACGCCGCTGCCGTGGAGCAGGCAAAGGCCCAGCTCGATATGGCGCAGCTTAACCTCTCGTACTGTACCATAACCTCCCCCGTTACGGGCATCAGCGGGGCGGCGATGGTGCAGGACGGCGCCTATGTGAACCAGCAGAACAGCCATCTCGCCACCGTGTCGGTCCTCTCGCCCATGTGGGTGAATTTTAGTATTTCGGAAAATGATATGAAACGATACAGCGACCAGATCGCCCACGGCCGGATCACCCCTCCAAAGAATGACAATTATGAAGTGGAGATCGTCCTCGTGGACGGCTCCGTATTCTCCCAGACCGGGCGGATCACATTCGCGGCGCCGTCCTATAATGCAAAGACGGGGACGTTCCTTATCCGCTCAAGCGTAAAGAACCCCAACGGCATTTTGCGCCCCAACCAGTATGTGCGTGCCCGCCTGAAAGGGGCGGTACGGCGCAACGCGATCCTGATACCGCAGCGTGCAGTGCAGCAGGGGGCCAAGGGGCACTTCGTATGGGCCATCAACAACGAAGGGAAGGCAGAGTTCAGGCCCGTTGCGGTGGGCGAGTGGCACGGCAATGATGTGTTTATCTCCCAGGGGCTGAACGCCGGCGACCAGGTGGTTGTCGACGGAACCCTCGCTGTGCGGCAGGGAGAACCCGTGGCAATTAAGCCCGTTGCCGCGGCGCCCCCGGCGCCTGAGAAGAAACCGGCCGAAAAGGGGGCCGTAAAAAGCGGCGCCAAGGGGAGGTAGGGCATGTTCTCAAAGTTCTTCATCGAGCGGCCTATCTTCGCCACCGTCGTTGCCTTCCTTATTGTCATCGCCGGCCTGGTGTCGATAAAAGCGCTTCCCGTGGCGATGTACCCCACAATCACACCGGTCCAGATCATGGTAACAACGACCTACCCGGGGGCCGACTCGAAGACGGTAAGCGATGCCGTGGCCGCCCCTATCGAGGCCCAGATCAACGGCGTCGACAACATGCTCTATATGACGTCGACGAGCTCCAACACGGGGCAGATGACGCTGACGGTCTACTTTACCCTTGAGACAAATCCCGACATTGCCCAGGTCCAGGTGCAGAACCGTGTCAATCTTGCAGTGCCCCAGCTCCCGGATGCAGTTGTGAAGTACGGCGTTTCGGTGCAGAAGAAATCGTCGAGCGTCCTGATGATACTCTCGGTGTTCAATAAGGACGGCCGTTACAGCCCGGACTACGTGAACAACTACACGAACGTATATGTGCTCGACGCGATCAAGCGCATCGACGGCGCCGGGCAGGCGCAGATCTTCGGCGTGCCCGACCAGGCCATGCGCATCTGGATGAACCCTGACAGGATGGCTTCCCTCGGGATCACCACGTCTGATATCCAGCAGGCCATTGCCAAGCAGAACGCCCTCTGGGGCGCCGGGCAGGTGGGCCAGCAGCCAAGCGATCCGGGCGTGCAGCTGACCTTCCCGGTCGTAACTCAGGCCCCTTTCACAACGCCCGCCCAGTATGAGAACATCATATTGCGGACAAGCCAGGACGGCAGCGCCATTGTCCGGGTCGGGGACGTGGCCCGCGCCGAGGTGGGGCGCAGGCAGTACATCGACGACAACAGGATCAACGGTATCAGCGCGGCTCCCATAGCCGTCTACCAGCAGCCGGGCGTGAACGGGCTTGATGTCTCAAGGGCCGTCCGCAAGGCCATGGAGGAGTTGAAAAAGACCATGCCCGACGGCATGGACTACGTTATCTCACTGGACACGACCGATTTTGTGCGCATCTCCATTGAAGAGGTAATTCACACCCTCTTCGAGGCCATTCTCCTCGTTATCTTTGTCGTCTACCTCTTCCTGCAGAGCTTCCGCGCAACGATCATCTGCACCGTCGCCATCCTCGTTTCCCTTATCGGCACATTTTCGGGAATGCTCGCGCTGGGATTTTCGATCAACATGCTGACCCTCTTCGGCATTGTTCTTGCCATCGGGATGGTGGTGGACGACGCGATCGTCGTGGTGGAGAACGTGGAAAAAAATATGGTGAAGCGGCGTCTTTCTCCCAGGGAGGCCACCATCAGGGCAATGGAAGAGATCGGCACCTCTCTCGTTGCGGTCGTCCTCGTCATGGCCTCGGTATTTATCCCCGCGGCATTCCTTCCCGGCACCACGGGCCAGCTCTACAAGCAGTTCGCCATCACCATCGTCATCTCCGTTGCCCTCTCCGGTTTCGTGGCCCTTACCCTTACACCGGCCATGTGCGCAGCCTTGCTGAAGCACGGCGCCCCTCCACAGCGCGGCCCCTTCAAGTGGTTCAACCGCTTCTTCGCCTGGTTCAACCGCGGCTTTGACCGTTTTACCGTCGGCTTCGGGGAGGCCGTTGTCCTCATGATCAAGAGGATGGGCATCGCATTTATACTCCTCGCCTTTCTCGTCTGGGCCCTCGTTCACCTCTTCCGCACAACGCCGACGAGCTTCGTGCCCAATGAGGACCAGGGATACCTGATGGCCATGGTCATCATGCCCGATGCGGCAAGCCTGAAGCGTACCAGCGAGACATCGGATCGCGTGGACGCGATCTTCGCCAAGCAGCCTGCCGTGGCCGACAGGACCATCGTGAACGGGTACAGCCTCATCGACGGCCAGTACAAGCCGAACGTGGCCACCTTCTTCGTGACCCTCAAGGACTTTAAAGAGCGGTATTCCTCCATCGACCGGGCCAAGAAGGAAAATGCCGGTGCGGTGGCAAGGGCAGTGGCGGCCGAGACGGCCAAGATCGAGACGGGCATCACCATCCCCATAGCACCGCCGGCGATCCCGGGGATCGGCACGACGGGCGGTTTTGAGTTCTGGATCCAGGACAAGGCGGCCGGCGACCCAGCGCGCCTCTACGAACTTGTGCAGCAGTTTCTCGCCAAGGCCCGGACGCGGCCCGAGCTAAGCGGCCTCAACTCGACGTTCCGCGCCGCATCGCAACAGCTGCGGGCCGACGTGGACCGTTCCAAGGCAATGCTTCTCAACGTGCCCGTCGAGGACGTGTACAGCGCCCTGCAGGCCCAGTTCGGTTCCATCGTGGTAAGCCAGTTCAACCAGTACAGCCGCGTCTGGAACGTGACCCTCCAGTCTGACGCCCCGTACAGGAAACAACCCGAGAATATCACCCAGCTCTATACCAGGTCGAGGCATAACGAGATGATACCCCTTTCCGCGCTGGTAAAGACGAGCTATGTTACGGGGCCGGACCTGATGCCCCACTTCAACGGCTTCCCCGCCGCGCAGATCACCGGCAGCTCCTCCCCGGGACGCAGCTCCGGCGAAGCGATCACGGCGATGGAAGAGGTCGCCAACGAGGTGCTCCCGCAGGGCTACAGCTTTGCGTGGTCCGGCATGGCCTTCCAGGAGAAACAATCGGGAGGGACCTCTGCGAATGCCTTCATCTTCGGCCTTATCATAGTCTTCCTCATCCTGGCGGCCCAGTTCGAGTCGTGGGTCCTGCCCGGCTCCGTCATGACGGCGGTGCCCTTCGGTATTCTCGGCGCCCTTGCCTTCAACTGGATACGGGGCCTGGAAAACGATGTCTACTTCCAGATAGGCCTTCTCGTGCTCATCGGCCTCGGTGCAAAGAACGCGGTGCTCCGCGTCGCCTTTGCCACTGAGCTGCGCAAGCAGGGGCTGTCGATCATGGAGGCCACGATCCAGGCGGGCGAGGAAAGGCTTCGCCCGATCATCATGACGTCCCTCGCCTTCATACTGGGCGTGCTGCCGCTTGCCATCGCAACGGGCGCCGGCGCCAACGCCCGCCACTCCATCGGCACGGGCATCATGGGCGGCATGATCGGCGAAACGACGCTGGCGATGCTCTACGTGCCCCTCTTCTTCTACCTCTTTGACAGGTTTGCCGAGGGCGGGAAGAAAAAGAAAGAGGCGCCGCACGAGGGGCCTCCGCCGGAGAACGGCACGGGAGGAAGCCCCGGCGAAAACCATGAACCAGGAAAGGAGGGGGGCTGACATGCGTATACTCTTGATCGTCGTCGCCGTTGCCGCCTCTGTGGCCGGATGCATGGTGGGCCCCGACTATAAGCGCCCTGACGTTGAAATGCCCCAGGCCTTCCGGTATGACAACGGCCAGGCATCCGATATTGCCGACAGCGCCTGGTGGAGGCAGTTCAACGACCCGGTCCTTGACCAGCTCATCGCCGAAGCCCTCGCCAACAACAAAAGCGTCCAGATCGCTACCGCAAACGTTGAGCGCGCATCAGGGATCCTCACTACAACCCGTTCGGCTCTCTTTCCCCAAATAAATTACAGCGGAAACTGGGCGAGGCAGCGGCTGTCGGACAACAACGTGACAAGAGCGCCAGCGCCGAACCCGTACAACAATTTCCAGGTTTTGGGCGGCGCAAGCTGGGAGATCGACCTCTGGGGGCGGATCAGGCGCCTCACCGAGGCCGCGCAGGCGAGCCTGCTTGCGACCGTGGAAGCGCGCAGGGGCGTTATACTCTCTCTCACCGCAGAAGTAGCAACGTCCTATATTCAGCTACGGGCGCTTGATGACCAGCTTGTGATCGCCAGGAACACCATGAAGACCTATGGCGAATCGGTGAAGCTCTTTGAGCTGCAGAACAAGTACGGCCAGGTCTCCGGGATGACCGTCGAGCAGGCGCGTTCGCAGTATGAGACGGCTGCGGCACAGATCCCCCAGATCGAAACCCAGATAGCGCAAACAGAGAATGCCCTTTCTATCTTGCTTGGCCGCAACCCCACCCCGATCCCGAGAGGCAGAAGGCTCAACGAGCTCACTGTGCCCGTTGTCCCGTCAAGCCTGCCTTCGACCCTTCTGGAGAGGCGCCCCGATATACTGCAGGCCGAGCAGAACCTCGTTGCGGCGAATGCGCAGATCGGAGCGGCACGGGCGCTCTATTTTCCCAGCATCTCTCTTACCGGCGCAGCAGGAGGGTCGAGCGAAGACCTGTCGAATCTCTTCCTGGGGCCAAGCAGGACATGGAACTTCATCGGCTCTGTCACGGGGCCCATCTTTACCGCCGGGAACATAAGGGGCCAGGTGAGGCAGGCAGAGGCATCCCGGCAAGCGGCGCTCCGCGCCTACGAGCAGACGATCCAGGCCGCCTTTGCCGATATGGAGAATTCCCTTGTCTCGCGCCAGAAGCTGGGAGAGCAGCTTGTCGCCGAAGAGCGGCGCGTTGCTTCTTACAAGGAGTATGCGAGGTTCGCCGATCTTCAGTACAACGGGGGCTACACGCCCTACCTAACCGTGTTGAATGCACAGCAGCAGCTCTTTCCCGCCGAGTTGAACGCCGTGCAGACAAAGGCCGCCTCCCTTGTATCTATCGTCAATATCTATAAAGCAATGGGCGGAGGCTGGGTGACGGAAGCGGATAACCTTACCAAGGCGGGGCCTGCAGCGAAGTAATGCCGTTGCCGGCAAATCTTATCAGATCAGGAGATCGCTATGAAAAAAACAGCATGCATTTTGTTGGCAGCAGTGGTGGCCGTCGTCCTCGCGGCCTCCGCAGGGCAGGCGGCGGACAAGAAATATTCCGGCTTCCTGGGCGATTACTACAAGAATATGCACCCGGGGCCCGAAGGAGGGGTTAAGGAGCGCTGGCTGAAGCCAAGCGTCGATTTCTCCAAATACAAGAAGCTCATGGTGGACAATGTGATCTTCTATTTTGCCGACGATTCGGCGGACAAGGGCATCGATGCAGAGGAAATGAAGGAGCTGAGCGATGCCTTCAACCAGGCGATCGTGGGTGCCCTGAAAGATAAATACACGCTCGTGGCCGAGCCCGGGCCGGATGTAGCGCGGCTCAGGATCGCCATAACCAACGTGAAGAAGAGCAAGCCCGGCAGGAGCGCCGTCAGCACCATACTGCCCATCGGGCTGGGGATCAGCCTGATAAAGAAGGGGGCAACGGGCACCTGGTCCGGCGCCGGAGCTACCAGCGCGGAGTTCATGGCCCTCGACTCCATGAGCGACGACGTGATCGCCGTGGCCGCCGATGAACAGGCCGCCGCATTCTCCGACCGGTTCACCGGGCTGGGGGCCGCAAAAGAGGCCTTTAAGTTCTGGGCAGGGAGGATCAGGGCGTTTATGGATACCGCAAGCGGCGGCGATAAAAGGGAACCAAAATAGCGGGCCGATAGGGGCCGGTTTCCCAATATCAAATATTTTCTTGACATTTTTTTGCTTTTTGACTAATTGATAGCTATACACCATTGATCGACAGCCTGACAAAAAAAAGGGGGCTGGACATGAAAGATCAAACCATCCGCAGGCTTCGCTTTACATTCCTTATGGTAGCTTTCAGCATAGTGGGCGTCCTCTTCATTGCCTATCCTTTGTGGGCCCAGTGATCCAAGAGCGCGGGAGGTGGTGCATCTCCCGACAGCGGCTTAAAGACAAAAGACGAGTTCAAGGGCAATTGGCATAATGCACAACCGCCAAGCGGAACGGCGTCAGACCCTGCTGAAGAAGCCAGGTTATATAACCGAGGAGTAGGGGGGTTATCGTGGTCTGCTATGCGTTTGGGGGTTTTGTTTGGATCGGAGCATGACGAAGTATTCAGTCCCGAGGCTCATGATAGACGAGCCGAAGCCAAAGAGGCCGAAGCGAAAGCCGCGGCCGAGCAGGCCGAAGCGAAAGCCGCCGTAGAAGCAGCCAAGGCCAAGGCGGACGCCAAGGACGCCGGCAAGGAGGCCGATTCCGACATCGACAGCGTGATCGATCATCTGACGAAAATAGTGACCATCGCCAAAAACGGCGATGACGGGGAGATCTCCGGGAACAAAACAATTATCATAAGCGCACTGAGCACAGCGGAAGGATCTTAGAATACTTTATACAAGAGAAGGGGTGGGGGACATGAGGGGGATTTGCGTTCTTCTGCTTGTTGTATCGGTAATCCTGTCCACGGTCATGGGTGTGAACGGATCTTTTGCCGCCTCTGCGTCGACCGAGAAGGTCAAGGCTGGGGCCCAGGCGATCAAACAGGGACACTACGAAGAGGCGTTGAAGCTTTTCGAGTCGGCCCTGGCCCAGGCCGCCGACAGGCCGGAGCGTGCCCGGGCGCACTACATGATAGGCAAGACTTACAACCGCCTGGGCAAGTACGGCCTTGCCCTTGAGAACCTCCAGAGATCCGGAGGCATCCTGGAGAGGCTGGACGATGCCCAATTCGAGCTGGGCTGGGCATATGTTGGCCTCCGGATGTTCGACAAGGCCGTCGGGCCCCTGGAGTCCTATGAGCGGAAGGAACCGGGCCGCGGCCAGACCAGCCTCTTCTTGGGGCGGGCGTACCTGGGCCTGGGGAAAAGGGAGGAGGCGGAAAAACACCTCCGGGAGGCCGTCAGGCGCAACCCCGGGCTGGCAGGGACGGCAGAATTTTATCTGGCCCAGATCGCCTACCTCCGCGGCGAAAAAGAGAGCGCCGCGGCCGGCCTTCTCGGCCTCGTCCGTGAGCACCCCGATTCGCCGATCGCCATGCGCGTCGACGAGCTCCTTAAGGAAGCCAGAAAAGAGCCGTTCCTTGCGAAGCCGTGGGACCTCTTCTTCTCCATCGGCGCCGGGTACGAGGACAACGTCCTTGGGAAGAACTCCGACATGCCCCGGCCCGAAGGCATCTCCTCTGAAAGTTCGGCCGTCCTGGAGCTCGCGCTGCACGGAAGGTACTCGTGGATACTGCCCAACAAGGACCTTTTAACCGCGGGCTACCGTTTCAGCGCCGACACGTACGAGCATGCGCTGAACGACTTCAACGCAATGTATCACTACGGATACGTCAAGCATCACCGCACCTGGAACGAAAAGGTGATGACGGGCATCCTGGTCAGCAACTATCTGACCGTGCTGGGCGGCAACGCATATCACAATACTATCTCGGTAAGGCCGTCATTCACCTTCGTGGAAACCGACTGGACCTGGACCGAGGTGGCCTATCGCTATTCTGACGAGAACCGCATGCTCAGCACGACGCCGACATATAACCTGGACGGCTACACGCATTCCATAGGCCTTACAAAGTTCTTTACCATACCCAGGCTGAAAACCAACTTCCGCATAGGATATTTTCATGTATGGGACGAAAGGGACAGCGCCGATTTTGACCTGCGGGCCGACCAGGTATTCGCCGGCATACAGCACACCTTCCCCTTCAAGATCACCGTGGACCTGTTATATATGCACGCGTTTAACCGGTACACAGAGCTCAGCACCTTCGCCCAGTCACAAAAGAAGCGCTCCGACGATATCGACTATGTGGATCTGACCTTTACCCGCCCGCTTACCGAACACATCAGCGTCTACTGCAAATTCGGCTACACCAATGATAATTCCAATATTACCGTATTTGAATACAGCAACTACCGGGCAACGGCCGGATTGGCGTGGTCGTTCTAAGTCCATGGCCGAAAGGCCTCTCACGGCGCGCGTTCTTTTTCCGTTAACTGAAAAAGGGCGCGTACCTCCGGGGAAACGCCCCTGAAATCAAGGTGCCCGGTGATATCCTCTATGGTGAATCCCTTTGTCTTGCGGTAAAAGCCGCGCGCCTTTGCGCAGGCGCGTCCGGGTGCATCCTCTATGAGCCCTGAGACGATGTATGTGCCGTGAGCCGAACGAAGCGCCTGGCCCTTCGCACGGTACGCCTCCCCGCAGATGATCGGCCTCCTGAACTCGACCTCGATCTTGGAAGTTGCCGTTATGAGCCTCGTTTCCATGAACAGCGCCCACCACATGACCTCGTCAAGGATCCCTGAGACAATGCCTCCGTGCATCACCCCATCGTAGCCCTGGTATTTCTGATCTGCAGTAAATTCGCAGAATACGGCCCCGTCTGCATGCTGGAGCTCAAGGGCAAGCCCGCCGGTTGCCGGTCCGCAAAAGAAGCACTTCTTATAGCCGGGGAGCAATCCTGTCATTGACGTTAAGAACCTCCTTTTTTTGATGATCTCTTGTCTGTATTTTTCAATAATCGAATGCGGTTTTCAATACATTTCTTGATCGCGCGCGCAAGGCCGCCTTCTTTTCCCCTCTTTTATTTTGATCAAATTCAATATATAAAATATACATGCAATAAAAGAGCTTGAGAATTTAGGGAGGGCGTCCATGATAGATATTTTACGCACACGGCGGAGCATCAGGAAATATAAGGACAGGGCGATCGGGAGGGAGCACCTTGAAGCGCTGAAAGAGGCGCTCCTCCGCTGCCCCTCGTCCCGGGGGATAAATCCCTGGACATTCATCTTTGTCGATGATCCCGAAACCATCGCCGCGCTTTCCCGGTCAAAGGAGCACGGCTCTCAGTTTCTCAAAGGGGCGCCCCTTGCCGTTGTAATATGCGGCGACGAAACAGAATCCGATGTCTGGATTGAAGACTGCTCCATCACGTCCATTGTGCTCCAGCTCGCGGCCCACTCCCTCGGCCTCGGCAGCTGCTGGGTCCAGGTCCGCTTAAGGCCCCACTCAAAGGATGCAACGGCCGAGGCATACGTGCAGGAGCTCCTCGGCATCCCGCCGCACATGAGGGTTGAATCCATCGTCGGCATCGGCTATCCCGCCGAGACCAAAGCGCCCGTCCCGAAAGATCGGCTCGACCGCGCAAAGATACGCTTCAACAGGTTCTGACGGCAACTGCGTCCCTCAGCCACTCAGCCATCTACGGTTTCTTCAATGGCCGTTGAAAGATGTTCTCCCGTTCACGAATCTCTGTCGCCCCTATGAAATCGAAGTATTCATTGAAGGTAAGCATTTGATCCCACATGCCTTCGGTCGTTCCGTTCCCCTTCAGGTGTTGAGCCCATTTTTGCAGCGCCTTAACGGCAACGTACAAAGAGGCGCAAGGATAAGCAACCACGCTGAAGCCGATTCTTTCCAGCTCAACGGCGGTCAAAAAAGGTGATTCGCCCCCTTCTATCATATTTGCCATAACGGGGACGCCAACTTCTTTCATGGCCTTAGTAACCTTTATCATGTCTGCTTCAGCCTTGATCGCCTCGACAAACACCATATCTGCGCCCTCGGATGCATACAGGCGGGCGCGATTTATTGCATCATCGACACCGTACACTGCGGTTGCGTCCGTTCGCGCCATAATTACAAAATCAGGGTCTTTGCGCGCCCACAATGCCGCTCGCAGCTTGGGAAGATATTCTTCGGTCGGAACAACGCTTTTCCCGGCCATATGGCCGCATCGCTTAGGATACGTTTGGTCTTCAATGAAAAGACCGGCCGCGCCTGCCTGCTCGCAATCCTGCACGGCCCTGATGGCATTATTCACATCTCCAAAGCCCGTATCGATATCAACAAAAACCGGAATATTCACAGCATTACATATATGACGATAATTGTTGATCATTTCAGTAGCTGTGGCTAATCCAATGTCGGGCAGGCCCAAGGTGCTGCCCGCAGTGCCGTAACCGGCCGCGCTGATAGCTTTGAATCCGGCCTGCTCTAAAACCCTTGCCGATAGCGCATCGTGGCAACAGGGTAATTGCAGGATCTCGGGCGCGTTAATCAGCTGCCGGAATAAAGTAGTCTTTTTCATTATTCTTACCTCCTTTTTTCTTCATTATCCTCACATGCCACGTGTCCTGTAATAGAAGAACACTGGTTTGATCCGGTTTGTTTCTCAGCCATCATAGACCGGTATCGTGATCCTCTCGATCCTCATGTGCTGCTGCGCCCCGAACCCGTCCGGACTCCCCGGGGTGCCCGATATCATTTCCCTGAACCTGGAGATCTTTATGGCATGGCAGGGGTCGGCCCGGTATGTGCCGATAATGTGTGCTTCCGGTATATTCAGGATCTTTGCCACGGATCGTTTTGTAAAGACGTTTGACGCAAGGGCCTGCCGGTAAGATCGTTCATCCTTGAAAAAGATATCGTAGGTAATGGTGTTCACCCCCGCATCCTTGCTCCTTAGCACCTTAACCATATCAACAAGCGGTATCTCCCCGGTGGGCATTTTTCCTGTGTGGTCCACCTCATGGATCACGTCAAGCTCCTTCTCGTCCAGGCTGCCGGCATAATTCCTGTCGCCTGTTTCTTCATAAACAGGCCTTACCTCTTTCAGGAACTCCCACTCCCTGCCCCGGGCATTGAAAAGCCTGATCGGGAACAGGTGCTCTTTTATAGCGTCGCCGTTATTCCATATGTGGTAAATGCTCCATATGTAGGCGTTCCCGCCATGCACCGCGAGGTAAGAGGTGCGGCCGGGGTCGATGTAATTCTTTACCCTTGCGAGGGCTTCGCCGTGAAGCTTCTCCGCTTCCTCCCGGGTCTCCCCTATCGTGTCGAGAAACATCATGGGGTGTTCTCTGTCGGAAGTAAGAAAGGCAACCTCGCAGGCTTTCATCAGCTCCGGATATTGCTGCCGTCCCAGCTCAAGGACGCTTGCGAAGAGAGCATCCTTTTCGCTTATGAAGAGGGGCTCCCTCGTTCCTCCAATAACGAGGCCCGTAAAGTGCCCGTCATCTTCCTTCCGTATAAGCTCGATCGGAGATAGAGGGAAGGCGATGTTGCCCGCCGTGGTGAGCCTGCCGGGATAACCGAAATGGAGGAGATATCCTTTCAGGGTGCTCGCCAGGGCTGCTACGGTCTCCTCGTCCTTTCCCTTTACCGTAAGGAGTATGCCGAGCTCTTCCTCGCCTGGAAGGATCCTGTTTCTCTCAACCGCGTTGACCCCATAGATCAGATGCCTGCTCAGGAAGGGATCTTCGTCAAGCGCTGCAGTTCCTTTGAGGGACAGGAAGGAGGCCACCCGGGATCCGATGCACATGCTGCCTTCGATCTTGACGCTGAGAGGCCCGCTTACGAACCCGGCATTTCGTATGCCCGCGGACCGCGGCGGAACATCGAAATATTTCGTGTCCTCCATGACGAGCACGCCCTCGGGATACGATTGAAGGGCCGGATGGTTTTCCTCATAGAGGCTGTGGGCGGCGACGGAATAGGAGGTGGCCTTCCGGGCCTTGTTGGGGGGCGTGAAGATCACCGCACCATCGTCCGTAAACTCAGCTATGAGGCAGTCGCTTGCAGACCCCGGGTCGCAGGCAAGGGCCCCGCACTCCAGGACATGGCCGGCCTGAAAGGCCAGACCGGGATCAAGCCCCCGTCTCACCGGGTCGGCCGCAAAGATCGATACATCACATGCCCTCCCTGCAAGCACTACCTGCGCCCCTTCATTCAATGCAGTGATGAAGGGGGCTATCCCCATGGCCGCCACTATCCTGCTCTTCTCCACGGCTTCCCGGGTGAGAGGAGGCATGTGCCCCAGAGGGGCCATCTCATCAAGCCGGTCGATTATCAGGGCGGGATCGATATGGGACTCTATGACGGCAACCTTCACATTTTCTACGCCCTGCTCTTCAAATATCTCTTTTACAAGATCCACGGCAAGCTGCATGTGGGGAGTGTCGCCGGACATGATGCATGTTCCGATGACAAGGGGACAGCCCTGCCTGAGGGTTGCCCTTATCATCAGGGACAGGTCGCGTTTCAGAGAGGGGCGCTTAAATCCCGTTACCCCTTCTCCCAGGTAATAAGGGCCGCCATCCATTGTTCCGCCATCATCGGCAATGATATCCAGCCTGGTCTTCATTGCCTCTTCCAGGGATTCTTCGGGGAAGCTGTATCCTACCGCCCCGTTCAACGACAAGATGCGATATGACATGGTACCTCCTTTTTTTGCCAGGGATTGCAATCTATCTTCATCCTTGGATTTTGAACGTCTACCCGCCTTCACGTATCTTCATGGCCAGCGGGGGACCGGCCATCTTATCCATCACAACCTCGATATAGGCGCCGGCGCCGCATGTACCGGCTTTCTCCATAGCCTCTTCAAGCTCTGCCCTGCTGGCGGCCTTCGCAGTAAACCAGCCTGTGCAGCCCAACGCCTCGGGCAGCTTTGTATAATTCCAGGATGAGAGGTCGTTGTAATAGCTCATCGGCTCCTTGCAAAGTAATCGCTCAATGAGGTAGCCGTCATTGTTGAGGCAAAAGATAACGGGCTTGAGGCCAAAACGGCCGAACTGGCTGATCTCCTGAGCGGTAAGCTGGTGAGATCCCTCGCCGGTGATCAGGACTGTACGGCGGCCGGGATCAGCCATAGCCGCTCCAAAGGCCGCGGGCGTGGCCCAGCCTATGGATCCCCACAAAGTCTGGTTGTGAAAGGCGGCGCCTTTCGGCATCGACGCGCACATCAAGCCCATTGACGCTGTTCCCGTCTCCACAACAATAATATCATTTGGCCTAAAGAACCTCTCCCATCGGGGATAGAGGTATTCAGGGGTGATCCTGTCGCCAGTTTCCGTTCCGGGCCCTGAAAGGCCATGGGTCCTGGGTACGTTGATGCTCCTTCTTTTGACTTTCGCAGCAAGCGCCGCCATAAGGTCTTTCATCTCCACACCGGGATAGATCGCATGGCCGACCCTTACGGAGTGATGGTCTATCGCGATGGTCCGGGCCTTTTCTATGCGGGCGGTGAAGAAGCCCGTGTTGAAATCGCTCCAGAGGGCACCCAGATTCAACACGCAGTCGGAACTCTCTATGAATTGCCTGATCTCAGGGTTCATCTTGGCCCCTATGTACATGCCCATGAACTGAGGATGTGTCTCATCAAGGGACGCCTTGTCCATGGCCATGGTGGCAAAGGGAAGGCCTGTGGCCTCGACAAGTTCCTGAGCCTGCGCCCCAAGGCCCAGGCGGCTCAGGAGATAGCCGGCAAGGATGACGGCAGTTTCAGCCCTTTCGAGCTTCTCAATTATGGCGTTGACCGCAGCCTCAAGGGTGTCGGGAGAGCTCAACGAAGGGGCGCGGGGCGGAAGGGCCGCATCGATAACAGGCATTCTGGCGTAGTCGTCCGGTACGGCCAGATAAACGGGGCGCCTATGCATGAGGGCTGCGGTGATAATGCGCTCCGTTTCAGAGACAGCGTTTTCGGGCGTGAGGACAGCGCTCGCGCAGACCGCCGGCTCCGCCATCCTCGCGAAGAGGTCGAACCGACCGGTGCCGAGGGTGTGGTGCACGATCCTGTGTTCTTGCTGGGTCGTTGCAGCCGGCATACCCACTATATGAAAAACGGGTATATGTTCAGTAAAAGACCCTGCAATGCCGCACAAAGCGGAGAGCTCGCCGACGCCGAAGGTCGTGGAAAGGGCCGCGAGGCCTTTGATCCGCGCATAGCCATCAGCCGCATATGCAGCGTTCAATTCGTTGCAGCAGCCGATCCATCGCATCTCTCTGTCGTTGCAGATCGCGTCGTTCACCGCAAAGGCATAATCACCGGGAACACCAAAGACTTTATTGATGCCAAGCCTCTTCAGGCGTCCGAGGACATGTTCTATCACGCTTTCGGCCATGTTGCCTCCTAAGCTGCCGCAGCACACCTCGCCCGCGATCCTGCCGCAATGCCCCTGACTCGATAATCTATCATCGACGTTCTACGCTCAATTTTTTTGAATTACCCCACCAGCTTCTATAAAGCCATTCTATCCAATTGAAATTAAAAATACAAACAATTTTCCAACAACGGATCTCTATCCATTATCTGGAAACCGGGGCAGAGTTTACAATTTCAATCGGATGATTATATTGTGTAAGCAGGCGATAGATGGAGGCGGCTCCTGAAGAAGAGAACGATTATACTGCTGATCATGACAGTAACGCTGGCAAGCTTTCTCCAGGCCAAAGGTTTGAGCCACGCAAGGGAGGGAAGGATGGACGAAAAGACACGGAAGACAAAAACAGCGGTTTTTGCCGGCGGCTGTTTCTGGTGCATAGAATCGGATTTTGAAAAAGTCGACGGTGTTATTGAAGCCATAGCGGGGCATACCGGAGGCAGCGTGCCGAATCCGACCTATGAGCAGGTTTGTGCAGGCAATACGGCCTGTTACAATGGGCATCGCTCCGGATCAGGACGCGACCAGCTCCTGAACGAGGTCTGGGCGGAGGCGAAAAAGGATGGGATGCCCCCTGACAAAACCGCGCCCCCTTATGTGATCCCCGATGATGTGGAGCTGCGAAAGCGCTTGACGCCCATACAGTACCAGGTCACCCGGCAGGAAGGCACTGAGCCGCCTTTTGCAAACGAATACTGGGATAATCACGAGGAAGGCATTTACGTAGACATCGTATCAGGGGAACCGCTCTTCAGCTCCGCCGACAAATTCGACTCCGGAACAGGCTGGCCAAGCTTTACCCGGCCGCTGGAGCCGGGAAATATCGTCGAGAAGGCTGACCGCAGCTTTCTCATGGTGCGAACCGAAGTTCGCAGCACACACGCGAACTCACATCTCGGCCATGTGTTTAACGACGGGCCCAAGCCTACGGGGCTACGGTACTGCATTAATTCTGCAGCATTGCGGTTTATCCCCATGGCGAGCCTGGAAAAAGAAGGGTACGGAAAATACCAGAACCTTTTCAAAATAAAATAGGGCCACCCAAAATAAGTTGTTGTAATAGCCATGAAGATATTACTATAATCAAAGAAAGGAGAAAAAATAGCACAGCAGGCATCATTCCCGGGCTCAACCAGCGAAACAAAACCTGCACGTGAAAGCTGCCCTTTGCCTGCTGCGGCAGACATCCAGCCCAAGCCGGCAGCCCGCCTGTACTTCATTGACAATATCAGGGTTTACCTGACCATCCTCGTGCTCGCGCATCATATGATGATCACGTATGCCGGGACGGGAATGTGGTACTACAACGAAGGCCAGCAGGATGGGGTCACCCGAATGCTCGGCGCCTGGTTCTGCGCGACAAACCAGGCCTACTTCATGGGCTTTTTCCTGCTCATCTCCGCGTACTTTGTGCCGGGCTCTTACGATCGCAAGGGGGCGAGGCACTTCCTGAAGGATCGAATGGTCCGCCTCGGGATCCCCCTGATCCTGTTCAGCTGGGTCATCAATCCCGTATTCGTGTACGCCTTCTTCTATCAGGATATACGGATGCCTTTCTGGCAGTACTTTCCCGGCAGATATTTCCATCACAGCCCGGTGATCGGCGCCGGGCCGCTGTGGTTCGTCGAGGCCCTGCTCATCTTCTCCTTCGGCTACATCCTCTGGAGGCTTGTCAGCCGGCCCCGCCCGGCCGGCCCCGCCGCAAGGCCCCCCTTCCCCGGCAACGGCGCTGTCGCGCTCTTTGCCCTGCTTCTGGGACTTGCCGGGTTCACAGTGCGCCTGTGGCATCCTGTGGGCTGGAACTTTGTGCCGCTGAATCTTCAGTTCCCCTTCTTTGCCCAGTACGTTGCTCTGTTTATTGTCGGGCTGATCGCCTACCGGCGCAACTGGCTCCTGGACCTGCCTGACAAAACGGGCCGCTTCTGGCTGGAAATTGCCGTCCTCCTCATCCTTCTGTGGCTCCCGCTCATAGTGGCAGGCGGCGCCCTCGTAGATCATACGCCTTTTATCGGAGGACTGCATTGGCAGGCCCTTGCATCCGCCCTCTGGGAATCTTTCCTTTGCCTCAGCATGAGCATTGGCCTGGTCTATATCTTCCGCCGCTTCTTCAATAGCCAGGGAAGGTTGATGAAGTTCCTGGTGCCGAATGCCTATACCGTGTATATCATCCATGCCCCGGTGATCACGCTTCTGGCCTTCTCGGTCCGGGATGTCGCGCTTCATCCTTTGCTCAAGTGGGCCGTGCTGTCGATGATCGCCATACCGGTCTGTTTTGCGCTGAGCGCCCTGATCCGCAAATTGCCGTACACAGACCGGGTACTGTAAGCGGGGCCTTCGGGCTTTCAGGGGAAAGTTGTCTGGGTCCCCGCATTGTTCAGAAAAAATTTATCGCCGAAGGCCCGGGCAACCCGGGCAGAGGCGTAAAACCCGTTGCAGTGTGATATGCCTACCTTTTGAACGCCGATATCTTTAAGCTCCTGTATGGTTTTCTCTATGCGCTCCTCCGATGCCGGGGCAAGATGGGTCCCGCCGACAACCGCGTAGACTCGCTCCTCCCCGGTGAGCTTCTGCGCATGGCGGATCGTATTGATCGTTCCGCGGTGGGCGCATCCGAGCACGACCAGGAGCCCCTGGTCCATCCTCACAATCAATGCGAGGTCGTCGGCCAGAGGGTCTTGCCTGAATTCTCCCCCTTTTTTCACCAGCAGATTCGGCTCTATGATCTCGAAGTCCGTCGTCATCCGGACTTCGCCCGTGGTCATCACGCGGCCGCTCAATGAAACGGGGTCCGCTGTCAGCTCGAACAATGCCCCGAGATGCTCAAGCTCTTCTCTGGCGAAGGGGATGCCGATAAAGGCTTCCTTGTCCTCGAAGGGGCGCTTGGCATATTTTATGTCCCATATGTCCGGATGTCCGATCACTCTCTTTTTTCCCAGCCTCTTCAAAACATCACACAGCCCGCCGGTGTGGTCATGGTGCCCGTGGCTCAATACAATGGCGTCTATCTTCGACAGGTCGATCCCAAGCCTGTCCGCATTTGCAAGCGCCACGTTGCTGCCGCCCACGTCGAACAGCACCGTGCATCCATCGGTTTGAACAAGAATGCTTTGCCCCCACTCGGCCATAAAATCCGGCCTTCCCGCTGTGTTTTCGCTCAGCGTCGTCAACGTCACTGGCATGGTGTTTTCCTCCTTATCCTGATTTTTTTAAAATTTTTAAGGGTGCGGCTCCATCCTCTGCGAACGAAACCGCACCCACTCACCGGCGCACTTGCTGCAGCCCGAATTACCCTCCTGTCACCCATGGCGGGACCACGCTTGGCGATACGCCAAAGGCCGGCCCCATAAATACCAGGGAACCGAATACGGCGATGATGATCGCTACTATCGAGCATACGATGCCCACCTTCACCATGTCAACCATATCAATATACCCTGAGCCGAAGCAGATGGCGTTCCCTGTCGTCGCTACCGGCAGCGCATATGCGCACTGGGCGGCAAGACAGCCGAGGATCATCAGGAATCTCGGATCAAAAGAGGTCGCCAATGCCATGGTGCCCAGGATCGGCATAAAGACTGCCGTAACCGCTGTATTTGTTGCAACCGTTGACAATGCTGCAACGACGACTGCCACAGCAAACATTAACAATACCAGGGGCCAGTTAGCCAGGCCCGCCAGCTGGTAGCCCACCCAGGTACCGGCACCGGTGGACGATATGGCGGCGGCAAGCGAGAATCCTCCGCCGAAGAGGAGCACGATCCCCCAGGGGATTTTTATTGCCCAGTCCCAGGTTAATGCGAAATCATTCTTCTCCAGGCTTACAGGGATGCAAAAGAGCGCTATGGCCATAAACACTGCGATGGTGGAATCGTCGATCCACGGAAAGATCGTCCGGAGCCCGTAGATGGTCGTCTCGCCGATCTTCTTTTCACCGCTGAAGATCCAGGCAAGGGCTGTGATCAGAAAGATGATCCCCACCGCCTTCTCCCCCTTGCCCCAGGGCCCCATCTTGGCGCGCTCTTCTTTTATCAATTGCGGGCCGCCGGGCAGCTCCTTGATCTCGGGCCGCCGCAGCCAGAATACGAGCAGCGCCCAGAGGCCGATGGTGGTGATCCAGGCGAGAGGCACTCCCAGAACCAGCCAACGGGCGAAGTCGGCCTTGGGAGAGCCGGGGAACATAAGCTGCAATTGCCCTGCGTAGATGAGGTTGGGCGGCGTCCCGATCAGCGTCCCCATCCCCCCGCTGTTGCTCGAATAGGCGATCCCCAGCATCAGGCAGCTTCCGAAGATATAGGCGCCTGCAGTAAAATTAACTCCCTTCAATTGCCCCTGTTCCTGCAATCGCTTCCCGACCTCCACCGTGTGGAGGATGACGGCGAGTGCCATAGGCATCATCATCATGGCGGTCGCCGTGTTGGAGATCCACATTGACAGAAAGGCGCAGGCCACCATGAACCCCAGCACGATGCGCCGGGGGCTCGCCCCGATTTTGTCCACGATGAACAGCGCGACCCTGCGGTGGAAGTTCCATTTCAGCATGGCCTCGGCGATGAAAAAGGCAGCGATGAATAAAATAATTGTCTTGTTTGCATAGGGGGCGCTTGCTTTCGCCGCATTTGCAACTCCCGCCAAAGGAAAGATGGCGACGGGAAGGAGGGCTGCCACACCCCATGGCACCGATTCACATATCCACCATATAACCATGATAAGCATGACTGCCAGACAGTTCTTCATGGCCTTGGCGCTCGCTCTTGTCGCTGCGTAAATCTTTGGCTGCGCCTTCTTCGTCCACTCCAGGAACGCCGCCGGATCGGTAACCTCTTTGACCTTTCCCTTCTTGTTCAATGTCAGAACATTCGCTTCGACTCCCGCCTTGAGCACCTCCGGAGCTGCCTTTTCTATCGCCATTTTCCCTGCGACGCTGTTCATGCCCTGGGGTGCCGGCATGGCAAGCCCTATTATCAACACGACAATGCCGCCGATCAACCCGATCATGTTGCGCTTGCTGTATGGCTTGGGGCCGCCCTCTTTTGCCGGTGAAGGAGGCGGAACGCTGCCTCCGGCCTTTGCGGGAGCGCCGCCTGATATGTCCTTTGAGCCCGGTCCGGGGCCGCCTTCACCGACGGCGCTTGAGCGAAATAGCAGGAATCGCTTCGCACTGTAGTGCACCTTCCATTGCCAATCCCAGAATCTTTGCACAGTACCCAAGAGCACACTCATACCTTCCTCCTTTTTTTAGTATTAAGCCGAAACCACCATCTGTAGCCTGCCAAGCATCGCATTCCCTTTTACGGAAATTGCCCGTAGCCTTCATGATGTTCTATGGTGAATGGATAACGACATCAGCATGAAGTTTGCCATCCAGGTAGCTTTTCACCACATCATCAACATTGCCGATCACGTTTTCTATGAATTCGATGTTATTGCTTCTCAGTAGTTGCTGACATTCCTCTTTTATACCGCCGCAAACCAGCAGGCTTACTTTCATGCTTTTCAACAAGTCGATGAGCCCTGACGGCTTCAGGGGAATGGCAGGAATCTTCTTGGTTATCTTCTGTCCCCTGCGGCCGACCGACACCACCACGACCTCACTTGAATACTTGACCAGAGGGGATACCCTTCCATTCAGGCAGCAGACAGCAAATTTCATAAGAATAGCTTTAAAAATTTGCAAGTTACATGCCGTTTTCCGCGGTTGGTGAATTACTAATTATATCAATATGTTAATATTGGGTAAGCAGGAGGACTGGATGGATTTGCTGCATAGTGTTGCATACACATGTTGCATTTATGCAACACTTTTTCGCCGAAGGCCGTACTTTTTCATCTTGCGCCAGAGGGTGGTCCTGTTGATCTTTAATACCCTAGCAGCCTTTCCACGGTTCCACCCATTGTTCCTCAGGACAGTGAGAAGTTCACCCTCCTCATTGTGGGCAGGGACATGAGAAACCTTTTTCCTTATAGAAAGGGGCAGGTCGTCTATATTGATCTCATCGTTATTGCATACTATGACCGCATGCTCAATAATATGCTTCAACTCCCTCACGTTACCCGGATAGGGGTGGTTAAGCAAAATCTTCATGGCTCTCGGGCTAACCCTTTGCACGTGCTTCTCCAATTTATTTGAATATTGGCGAAGAAAGTGGTCTGCGAGCAGGGGTATGTCGATAGCCCTCTCCCTTAAAGGGGGAATTTTAATTTCTTCCACATTCAGCCGATAGTACAGGTCTTCCCTGAACGACCCGCTTTTCATCATTTGCTGCAGGTCTTTATTCGTTGTCGCGATGATCCTTACATCGACCCTTACGGGTTCGGCGGACCCCAGAGGGTAAAACATCTTTTCATCAAGTACCTGCAAAAGCTTCGCCTGCAACTCAATGGGGAGGTCGCCGATCTCGTCAAGGAGGATTGTTCCCCCTTCTGCCGACTGGAACCTGCCGGGTTTATCGTTTCTTGCGTCGGTAAATGCCCCCTTTTTGTAGCCGAACAGCTCTGATTCGATCAGGTTGGCGGGCAAGGCGGCGCAGTTTACCTTTACAAAAGGCTTACCATTCCTGTAGCTCATGTTGTGTATCGCACGAGCGAAGATATCCTTGCCTGTACCCGTCTCGCCGACGATGAGGATCTGCGTGTCTGTTCGCGCCAGGCAAGAAAAGATCTCAAAAAGGTTGAGGATCTTTTCATCTTTTCCGACAATATCATCGAACATATATGACTTATATATCTCCTTTTCCAGCGACACCCGGACAGAATCATCAAGGAAAGATTCGATGCCGCCGATTATTTTTCCTTTATCATCTCGCAGTATTGAGACCGTTATATCGACCGGGGTTTCTTTGTTGCTTTTGGTAAGAATTATATTTCTCACTTTTACGATCTTTGTCTTCGACCTGATAGCACGTTTAAGATGGCAGCCCTCGTGGCAGAGCCCTGTCCTGAAGATCTCGTAGCATTTACAGCCGATTGCCTCTTCTTTCGTGTATCCGGTTATCTTTTCCGCCTCGCTGTTGAAAAAGGTTATCTCCCAGTTGTGGTTGACAGTAAAGATCCCGACCGCTATGCTGTCTAACAGCTTGACGTATAGGGCATCTCTGTGCATAATGAAACGTTACGAAACATTAACAAAAGCCCTGCAGCATTGTCAATTCAAATTCTCCTGCCTATTATCTGCTGCCGCCGGCTTTTGCGCAGCAGTCGATCGTCGTGCCTTCTGGTTATTATCCACGATTCATGATATAAGATCAGCAAGCTTGCTGCTTGAAAAAAATCTCAATATGAGGGCGATTATGGATATCAGCTCGTTAAAACTGATCTACTTTTCACCGACCCAAACGACAAAAAAGATCGTAGAGGGCATTGCGCAGGGCTTTCAGTGCTCTGCGGTTGAGCACGTCGACCTGACGCCGCCCGATGCAAGGATGCGGGAGATCGTGGAAGTGCACGATGGGCTGGCCATTATAGGATCTCCGGTGTACATAGGGCGCCTGCCGGCCGACGCGATCTCCAGGCTGCGAAGGATCAAAGGAAACGGCGCGCCTGCGGCCGTCGTTGCCGTATACGGGAACAGAGAGTACGAAGATGCCCTCCTGGAATTAAAGGACCTTGCCTCGGAAATGGGGTTCAGGCCCGTCGCCGCCGGCGCCTTCATCGGGGAGCACTCGCTTTCCACCAGCGCAATGCCGATTGCCGCCGGGCGGCCTGATGCTGAAGACCTGAGAAAGGCCGGCCAGTTCGGGAAAATGATCCGTGAGAAAATGAAGAATATGCAGCCGCTTGACGAGATGCTCCTGATACAGGTGCCCGGGAACTTTCCCTACAAGGAACCGCCGCCGTTTCCGAAGATATCTCCCGTTACGCAAGAGATGATATGCATAAAATGTGAAAAGTGCATCTCGGTCTGCCCAACCGGAGCGATTACCCTGGAAGGCACGATCGCGACCGACCAGAGCGTATGCATCAGGTGCTGCGCGTGCGTCAAAAGCTGTCCAACCGGGGCAAGGATAATGGAAGATCCGAGAATACTGCATAAGGCGGAACAGTTGCTTAAGAACTGCAGCAAAAGGAAAGAGCCTGAAACGTATCTGTAAGCGCTACCTGTCCAGCACTTCTCTTACCTTCAGGAGGAGCTCGTCAGGCAGGAGAGGTTTTTTTATGAAATCGACAATATCATCGCGGATCCCCTTATCAAGGACAATGTCCCCGGTGTACCCGCTGGTAAAAATAACTTTGATGCCTGGTCTTATTTTCCCTATCTCCTCGTAAACCTCTTTTCCGTTCTTTTTCGGCATCACCACATCAAGGATCATGGCGGCTATCGCGTCGCCGTGTTCGATAAATTTCTGAACGGCGTCCTCCCCGTCGACCGCCTCGATCACTTCGTATCCTGACATGGTGAGGATTTCCCTTATCAGGTTCCTTACCGCCAAATTATCCTCTGCAACGAGGATGGTCTCCGTCCCTCCCCTGGTAGTAAGCGGCAAGGATTCTTTTGTCTGTTCTTTTGCGTGTACTACGGGGAAATAGATGCGGAAGGTTGTTCCCCGGCCCGGCTCGCTTTCGACTTCGATGTAGCCGTTATGCTGCTTGATAATGCCGTATACTGTGGAAAGGCCAAGCCCGGTCCCCTTCCCTACCTCTTTGGTAGTGAAGAAAGGGTTGAATATCCGTTCTTGAGTTGCTTCGTCCATCCCGGTGCCGGTGTCGGAAACAGAGATAAGGGCATGCGTGCCCGGCTGGCCGTAGCCGTGCGCGGCGATAAATGCCTCATCCAATTCTACCTCGGTCGCCTCGATGATAAGCCTCCCGCCTCCGGGCATCGCATCCCGCGCGTTTGTGGCAAGGTTCATCAATACCTGGTCCATCTGTGTGATGTCTGCCATAATGGTCGATTTTTTATCGGAGAGCGTCACCTTGAGCTCGATGTCTTCGGTGAGGAGCCTCTTCAAAAGCTTCTCTATCCCCGTTATAATGGTCCGTACCTTATACGGCCTCAGCTCTATCACCTGTTTCCTGCTGAAGGCCAGAAGGCTCTGGATAAGGTTGGCAGCCTTCTCTGACGAGGCAATTATCTGGTCAACATATACCCGCAGCGGGTTATCCTTTTCAATATTCATCTGCAAGAGATTCCCGTAGCCGATAAGCGCCGTGAGGATGTTGTTGAAATCATGGGCAACACCTCCGGCCAATGTTCCTATCGCTTCCATCTTCTGGGCCTGGAGGAGCTGGGATTGAAGGCTCCTTTTTTCTTCTTCAGCCTTTTTTCTGCTTGTGATATCTTCGGCCGTACCTTCATAGAAAAGCACAGCCCCATCTGCATCTTGAACCACCCTGGCGTTCATCGAGACCCATATTCGACTTTTGTCTTTACGGTACAGCTGGGTCTCATATTTCTCAACGTAACCGTATTTTTCGTAAAGCATTTTCATCGTAATGCGGTCTAAAGGGTTTACGTACTGATCGGTCTCTATATTGGCGATGGAATCGATAAGCTCCCGGGGGGAATCGTATCCATACATCCTGGCAAGGGCAGGGTTTGCGCTCACGTAACGTCCGTCGGGGGTAGTCTGGAATATCCCTTCGATGGCGTTCTCGACAATGCTGCGGTAACGCTCCTCGCTCTTTTGTAACGCCTCCTCTATCCTCTTGTGCTCTGTTATATCAAATACCGAAGCTAATATGGCCGGCTTGCCGTTAAATTCAGTGTACGTTGCCCCGAAGTCCCCAACACTTTCCCTCCCGGATTTTGCGATGAACTTCAGCTCATACCGTGGAGGCACATCCTCTTTCTTTTGACGTGCCATGCCTCTTGATCTTACCAGGTCGCGCATATCAGGATGGATGAGATCCCAGAAATTCATGGACGACAGGTCTTCAAGATCATAACCTGTCATTCTGGTAAAAGCAGGGTTGATGTACACGTACTTCTCCCCCTGGATAATGAAGATAGAAGCGATGCTGTTCTCGGCAAGGGCGCGAAACCTTGAATCGCTTTCGCTGAGCGCTCTCTCGGCCTGTTTAAGCTTCGTTTCCGATCGCTCCAGCCCGGCAATTCTCCTGCGCATCTCTGCAAGTTCGTCGACGAGCTGTTCTTTTGTCTTTTTACGGTCTTCCATTCTGAATGTTCCCCAAATGCCCCGTTTGCCCTATTATCCTCTTCTCTCCGTAAGCGTCATTTTAGCGTCGCCCTCAATATATTATAGAACACGACAACAATAGAAACAACAGGAGATCCCCGTGACTTATCATCATTTTTCTGCTACAATGCATCCCATGGAATTGGTTGAGCTTTTCAGAAAGGCGGAGCAGCTCGCTGCTGACGGAGAGGATGACGAAGCCAGGGAGTTATTCCTCCGGCTCACGGAGTTCCCCGAGACAGGCGCGCTTGCCTTTTTCCGGCTTGGGGAGATCGAAAACAGGAAGAAGAACCCGGAGGAGTCATATATATGCCACATGAAGGCCTTTGAGCTCGAACCGGATTTGACTGCTCGGTTCGTTGATGAACAGCGCTCCGGCTACGTATACACCTACCGGTACACAAAGGTAGGCGAGACCGAAGTGGCACAGTGCCCGCTCTGCAATGCTCCCGGAGAGATGCATTCAGTGTACAACATGTGTACGAACAACGACTTCCTGGAAGGTTTCAACCCTGTACGCATATGGCGCATATGCAGGCAATGCAACCATATTTTTGCCGCCGGCTATCCTGATAACCTGCAGAAAGTGCTGTCGTCAACGGTCCCTGAAAGTCATATCGCACCCCGGCTGCAGTTCCTTCCCGGGCTTTCGGATACGCTGGCGCGCTTGAGAAGATTCTCCCACGGCAACAGGATGCTGGAAGTGGGCGTCGGGGCAGGCGAGCTTACCTCTGTGGCAAAGGAGATGCTTTTCGATATAACCGGCGTGGAGATCAGAAAGACATACGCGCAGAACGTGGCGGCCAGGCTTGACATAGCCGTGTCCCCCGTTGACTTCATGGATTTTACAGCAGATGATCCCTTTGACTTCCTCATGCTCGGAGATGTCCTTGAGCATACGATAAAACCTCTCGAGACATTGGAAAAGGCGAATCGCCTGCTCGTTGACGGCGGCATCCTGTGGATCTCAACGCCGAACTTTGAAAGCGCCTTTTCATTTATCATGAAAGACAAGGATCCTATGTGGAGGGTCTGCGAGCACCTGAACTATTTTTCTTACCGGTCATTGATGAAGGCCCTTTCGCTGACCGGGTTCGAGGTCGTTGATTATCGCAGCTCAAAGCATTACAACGGGTCAATGGAAGTTACCGCGCGGCGGCGCGACAATAAAAGTCAACAGGACGACCACGCCGAATGCGACGCAGGCTAAGGATCTTCCCACACTACGTGGTTTGCGCCAGTATCGAGCATCCGGTATCCAGCACCTGGTTCGCTATGAGCTATGAGCTATGAGCCAAGGTTCTCTGTTCCATAGGTTGCCTTCACTCTTTTCGACCGCATCAGGTAGAGATACCAGATGGCAAGGTACACTATGACGATCGCATTGTTTATCGAGGCGCCCTGGGAAAATTCAGGGAAAGTCTTTTCTGAAACGCCCACAATCACCGGGAGGAACATCGAAAACAACGCATAGATGAACGCGCTGATAAAATACCGTTTCGCCGTCGTCACCGCATTAGGAACTACCCTCCAAAGCGACAGCCCTGCGTAGATGCTGAACACTATGAGGAAGGTGCTGCATATCCCGCCGATCAGCACAAGCCGGAACAGTTCGGGGTACTGGTCAAAGTGAGGCTTCGCCGCGTTGGTTGCGGCGATGAGCGTCATAAAGGCGCTGAAAGGGTCAAGCACTGTGAGGCATACGCACAAAAGCAGAAGCCATCCCCTCACCCCTTTATATTGTGTTTCCCTATTATGCAATGGTTGTATCCTGTTCTTCCGGCCCTGATCAGTCCTTCTTCAGTTGCACCCTGGCCACCCACCCATCATCCAGTTTAACGGATTCTTCAATTGATGCAACCTGGGGATTGATGCGGGTAAGCGTGGTTTTCCCGGTCTTCGTATCTATTCGAACCGAGAAATCTTCCTTGCCGTCTCCGTTATAGTCCACCGATTCCTCAATGACAGGCGGCAGGCCCGCAAGGGGTTCCCAGTTCAACTGGATAAAGCCCTCGCTCCTCTCGCCGATGAGGGCGTCGAAGACGGGACGGTGGATAAGCGCTTTGTACGAGCCATGATCGACAGACCGCACGACCTCTCCCCCTGAATACAACGGGGAGATCTTTACTCCTGAGGCCGCAACAAGGGCGCGGCCGAAAATGCTGCTTCCCAGAAATGTGGCAAATACCACAATGATCGCTGCGCCGGCCCACATATATCCGAGGATCGATCGAATCTTTGGCATCACATCTCCCTCATGAGATCATGCTCCCTGTCGTAATGAGCTTCAATACCCTTATGATCCCGTCCTGAATAATGTGCGAGGAGAATATAGAGATGAACAGGAAGGCGGCAAAAAGAAAAAGAAGTCGATAGGCCCTGTTGTTTCCGGCAACGTCAGTCCCTTTTACGTGGTAGCTGATCGCGCCTTTCGGACAGTTGTCGATGCACTTGCCGCACTTCATACAGGTAATGCGGGGTCTGCCCTGCTCAAGGCTCTCCTCGCTCATGGACAGGGTCGGGCAGACCTGGATGCACCGTTTGCACTTCACGCATTTCTCTTTGTCGATCCTCACGTCAAAGACGTTTATCTTGTTTGTGAGCGACTGCATTGCGCCGAAGGGGCACAAAAATGCACACTGCGTCCTCCTTTTTGTCAGGATAGGCAGGACGATCACAAGGCCGATGAAGAGGCTCACAAAGATGATCGTCTGGATGAGGATCTTCGTGGAGGTAACGGCCTCAAACTCTGTTACCGCTTTAAAAGGACAGAACCATGTACAATAGGTGGGTGAAAGGTAGGCTGCCGCAGTCAACACCACAAAGAGAAGGACCGCGAAGGGAAGGTATATCCATTTGGGGTTGATCTTTTTTATGACCGGCCTCTTGAGGACCCTCGAGAACCCGTCGTCAAGGCCCCCATAAAAACAGCCCCAGCTGCAGAAGCCCCTTCCAAGCGCAAGCGTTGCCCCTATCCAGAGAACAAACATGGAGGCGATCGAGGCATATCCCCCGATGAGGCTGCCCGGAAATATGATCGTCTTCGTAAGGGCCATGGGGACCAATGTCATGGGGATCACAAGATGGCAGAAAGGAACCTCGCACTGGAGCACCTTTGCTTCCGAAAGGGACATGCTCCCCCTCGCCTCGAACATGTGCGAGATAAAGGATATGATCAGCGCCACCGCGAAGGTGCTGAAATAGACCGCGCGGTACCTGTCTGTTTTGCCTGTGTATATCAAGAGAAAGAAGAGGGTATTCGCAAAAAGAAATGTGACGATGAGCGCGATCGCCTCTTTCGGGTCCTGCGGTATCTTTCCATGGCTGAACATGATGGCGGTAATGACCGCCATCATCACGGTGAGGATGATGGTCCTGCCCTTGCCTTCTCCCTGGGGAGCCTGATGTGTATCCGTTCTCATATGCCCTTGACCCCTGCAATCACGGTTATTATCCCTGCATAAAGGTAATATAGCCCGACGATCCCTGCCGCCATTTTTCCTATTATCCGGAGCGCCGTCAGGCGGCGCAACATTCCGACAAAAGGTATGGGGATAAAAAATATGGAGGTGCCGATGAAGAACATGAAGAAAAAGAAAAGGCTGTAGGACAGGCTTCCCTCAGACGCCGCGTCCGTCATCGCGAGGAGGAAAGGCGGGCAGAAGGCAAGGCCGCTTAAGAGGCCTGCCAGTATGGGGATCAGAAAAGGAACCTTGATCTTCCCGGCGATATAGCCGATGCTGCGGGCGGCACACGGGGCATCTGTTTTGAAAAATGCGTAGACCATCAGGAAACAGGAGAAGATAATATAGAGCGCACCGATCAGCAGCCCCTTTGATCCCAGCCTCTCGAGAACCGACAGGTTGATCAGCCAGGCAACAAAGGCAAAGGCAAGATACCCGGCAAGCCGCCCCAGCAGGAACTGCGATAAGGCAAGAAAATTTTGAGCAACACTTTTCCCTTCGCCGAGCATATAAGGGATCAGCACAGGCGTACAGTACGCGACGCACGTCACGCCGTTACTGAGACCGAGGAAAAGACCCTGCATCAGCATAGACTAATCCAAAGAACAAAAAAGTACAAGATTTTACTCGAAAGACAGGATTTATATTGTCGGCAGAAGTATGAGAAAGCACCATTCTGCCGACACTCTCAGCACCTGGCGGTGCAGTAGGGTAAATATTACCCGCAGGGTGTGCGGGTTTTCCGGTATGGATCCTTCTCCCATACCGGCAAAAGGAAAATATTCCTTCTCTGCGCTCTCTGTGGACTCGAACGACCGGAGGGAGTGGGCGTGAGAAAAAAGCCTTTAAAGCATTTTTAATACATTGTCTCTCACAGAGCGGTACAGGGGCTGCTTCTTCAATGCTGATGTGGTATTATATTGTTATGAAATACCATTCGAAGGCACTACGGGCTTGCCGGTATACTCTCCCGGGGCTGATAGCCGCCGTGAGCTTTTTTGTGCTGACCGTTGCCGCATGCGTCCAGACGGGCCATGCGACGCCCGCATATCCGGTACAGAAGGCCTTGAACAATGAGGTCTTTGAGATCAACGGAAACCGGTACGAGGCCATGACGGCCTGCGAAGGGATCGACGAAGGGGACTGGGTTGTCTTCCTCCAGGGAAGCCCTTATGGGGCATGTTCCAGCGCTGTGATCCAAAACCTCCATACCGGGGCGAAATGCAGCCTCTGGTGCGACTGATGCGCCCTGCCTTCCCTGCCTGTTGTGCCCTGTCTTTTTGCGGGTTCTTTACTGCTTGACCAGGCCTTCGCCTTTCATAACCTCATATATCTTGTCGGCTATCTGCGAGCCAAGTTTCTTTATTTCCCTGTCGGGGGCATTTTTAGTGAGGATAAACTTTGCGCCGGCGACGTACGGGTTCCTCGTAACAACCGCTCCGGGCATCCTGTCTTTTTTTCCATCCATCTGTGTGTCCAGCAAGACCTTGACGGTTTTATCGGCTATATCGCTGAGCGTTATTCCCACCTGCATATCGGCGGAACCGCTCCCGAAACCGATGACGGCCCTTTTTAAACGATCGCCTTCGTCGCGCTCCACGAACTCGCCTTCCAGTACCCAGCATTGACAAGCTGGCGACGTCTGCTTGTAAAGCCTCTTCGATGCTACGCCCTTCCCGCCCAGCTCCGCAACGATCGACTCTGCCAGGGTATCGACGATCTCCTTTGCCTTTTTTTCAGGACTTTCCTCGCCTGTTACCAGATCGACCCTATCCTTTATCCTTTTCCTCACCTGGAATGGGCGCTGGATCGCCTTGTTCTCAGCTTCAACTTCGAGCTGGAAATCTGCCACGTAGACGACCGGCAGGGCTTTCGCCTGGGGGCTGCCGCCTCCCTCTGCCGTTTGCGCAACCGCCATGCCCCCCATACAAAGCAGCGACAAAACACACCCGCCAAACATGATAACACCTATGCGCCAGAGATCCACCGCGCTTATCCCCTGCCTTGTGTTTTGCATCGTATCTCCCCCTTACGCCTCACGCCTTACGCCTTACGTAATTGTCATTCACTCAATAAAGTCCGGTGACTTTCCCGGTCTCCACATCAACGTCGATCCTCCTGAACGCAGGGTCTGAGCCTGTGCCCGGCATAAGATTAATAGAGCCTGCAACAGGGCAGAGGAACCTGGCGCCCGTAAAGACCAGTATGTCCCTGATAGGCAGGGTCCACCCCCTGGGCACGCCTTTCAGCTCCGGGTCATGGGACAGGCTGAGATGGGTTTTGACCATCATGGTAAAGTAATCCTTTTTGTCAGGGTCTTTCTCCAGCCTTTCCGCCTTCTCTTCCACGCCGGGTATCCATAGCACCTTTTCTGCACCGTATATTTGCTTTGCGATCAGCTCGACCCTCTCTGCCAGGGGCATCTCTGCGGGATAAAGAAACTGGAAATCGACATTCTCGCTGCATGCGTCGATCACGGCGTCCGCCAATTCAATTGCTCCGTCCCCTCCCTTTTGCCATGCCTCCGAAACGGCCACGCGCGCCCCTTCTGCCTCGGCCACCCTTTTTACGAGCTTCACCTCGTCTTTTGTGTCGGTGTTGAAGCTATTGATGCATACAACGGGCTTGATGCCCGACAGCTTTACCGTCCGTATGTGGTGAATAAGGTTCGGCAGGCCCTTCTCCAATAATTGCAGGTCCTCTTTTCTGTATTCGTCGGCGAGGGGCAGGCCCGGCGCCACCCTTGGGCCTCCGCCGTGCATCTTCAGCGCCCTGATCGATGCGGTAATGACCGACACATTCGGCTTAAGCCCGCTGATCCTGCATTTAACGTTCCAGAACTTCTCAAATCCTACGTCTGAGGCAAATCCGCTCTCCGTAACGTGATAATCAAACAATTTCAGGCCGGCCATATCCGCGATGATCGACGACTGCCCGACGGCGATATTTGCAAAGGGCCCGGCGTGCACCAGCACCGGCTGTCCCTCGACCGTCTGCAGAAGGTTCGGGTTGATGCTCTCCCTTAAGAATGCGCACATCGCGCCCGCAACCTCCAGGTCCTCTGTCGTAATAGGCTTGCCGTAACGGTCGAACGCCACAGTGATCTTTCCGATCCTCTCCCGCAGGTCCCTCAGGTCTTTCGCTATCGAAAGGATCGCCATCAGCTCAGAGCTGACGGCAATGTCAAAACGGGACTGCATCGTGTACCCGTCCATCTTTCCGCCGATCCCGATGATAATATTCCTTAAGGCCTGGGCGCAGAAATCGATGACCCAGCCCATCTGAACGCTTTTTGTATCGATATCGAGGCGCCTCAGATCTCTTTTTGCGAGCTCGGGATCGGTGTAGTTCCTTTCGTGCTGCATCCGCGCCGTCAGCGCCGTCATGGCGAGATTATGGGCGTTCATTATGTTATTGATATCGCCGGTCAGCCCCAGCGAAAATTCCGTGAGCGGGATGACCTGGGCGTTGCCTCCCCCGGCGGCGCTCCCTTTCACGTTCATCGTCGGCCCGCCGGAAGGCTGGCGTATGGCGCCCCCGGCCCTCTTGCCCCTTTTGCCCAGCCCCTCCAATAGCCCTATGCACGTTGTTGTTTTCCCCTCTCCGAGGGGCGTGGGGGTGATGGCGGTGATATTGATGTACTTCCCGTTCTTATTATTGCCCAGCCTGCTCATGATCTTCATGAAGCCGAGCCTTCCTACCTTCCCGTGAGGAATGATCTCGTCTCTTTCCAGCCCCAGTTCCTCCTGGAGCTGCCAGATCGATTTCATATGGATCTCTGCCGCTTCAGAGATCTGCCAGTCAGACATCCTGTCCGCATCATAGGGCATACCTTGCTCCTCGCCGCCCATAACTTATCATAAAACAAGCTATATTTGGCATACTATTTTAATTAATGCACCTGACAAGTATGCGGTTATCCGGTACCTGTTTCTCCCTGCGCTTTGCGCTATGTTGATTCCGCATCCAGCACCGGGCATCAGGCATCTGGCGTCATCAGTTATAAGCTAAGATAGCGCTTCGTTATCTTAGAGCCTGACCGGCTTGGTCTTCGTTCTCTTGTTCAGGTCGGGCTTCGCACCTATGGGTTTCGTTGCGTCAAAGCCGACCCTGATCTCATATCTTTTTGTCTTATCCGCCTCTATCGGATAGCAGTTCGCGAGCCTTGTGCCAACTGCCCAGATGACCTCCTCTATATCATATATGTCCACATCGTCGTTCACGATGACCGCCGACCTTAGAAAGGAGCTTACCGGCATTGTGCGGTATTTCGAGCCCTTAAAGTTAAAGACCTCCGTCAGGATCTCCTGAGGCTCTTTGTCGGTTTTTTTGTCGGACAGGGAAACAACGAGCGATTTCTTCGTCCCGCCGCGCCAGAAGAGGCAGGCGTCTTTTACATTATTGAACTTCGATCGAAGATCGTCGAGGATATCGCGCCCCCAGAAGCAGGCCAGGATCTCCGATGTCGTACAGTGTTCGTTTGAATCGCCCGCGAGGAGGACCTGGAACATCGGGTTTTTCCGGTGGCAGATGGCGGATATGCGCATCGTCGGCGACGGGCCCCCCTTGTAGATCCCGCCATGATCGGCAAAAGGACCATCCTGGGTCCTCGCCTTCGGGTTTATCTTCCCTTCTATGACGAACTCTGAAAGCACAGGCACCGACAGGTTAACGGTCTCGCATTGGGCAACGCCTATGCCTTTGCCCCTCAATGCCCCTGCCACTGCGAGCTCGTCCACATCCGGGGGTATCTTAGAGACCGCCGCCGCAAATACGGCAGGATCGGCCCCGATGAGCACCGCAAAGTCCAGCTCTTCGCCCATCTTCTCATATGCCTTGTAGATGTAATGCAGGTCGCTCCCGGGAAACGCCCAGACCAGGATCTTGTCGGGCCCCAGCACCTGCATCCTGTATACGCCTATATTGTAGGCTTTGGTCTCCGGGTTCTTGCATATCCCCACCCCTGCCGTTATATAGGGGCCGCCGTCATCCGCGAAGAGCGTCGGGACGGGCAACTTGGTCATATCGGCCTTATCCCCTTTCAGGACAACCTCTTTCCAGGGACATGCGCTAACCTGCACCGGCGGGATCGGGTTCGACATCGCGGCAGAGAACAGGCCGTACATCTCCGCCTGTCCGAATTTCTCAGCGTGCCCCAGCGCAAGGCCGATCCTCCCCCAGTTCTGGTATAGCCCTCCCACTGCGGGGATCTTCGATCCTTTGACCTTTTCGAAAAGCACCGCCTTCCCGCGCCTTTCATACTCCTTCAAAATGCTCCCGATCTCATATTGAGGGTCTACTTGTTTTTTTATCTTTACCAATTCTCCGTTCTTATCCAGGAATTTTACGAAATCCCTTATCCCGCCCGCCTTGTAGGCCACAGCCTTTTTTGCCCTGCTCTCACCTGCGGCTTCAGCTCTGGAAAGGCCATGTCCCTCAAGAAGACCGGCCATCAGGACCGAACCTGACAAACCTGCCAATTTGATGAATTCCCGCCTGCTTTTATTTTCCATGCGTTCCTCCTTATTTTTTAGGCAACCAGAACTTTTTAGCGATCTTTGACCTGTATTTAATCATAGACGCTTAAACGATCCTGTCAAGCGCTATCTCATCCAGCGGCTATCTGGCCCGTACTTCTTGATCCTTTTTGCTTGTTTCTTGCGATGTACCTGGCCGGCATCGAGGATCGAGCATCCAGTATCAAGTATCGTATCTTTTCAGCCTTTCTTCGCAAAGGCGCTTTTGGGCGCTTTGCAGCGCGGGCAGTGCCAGTTTTTCGGCAGCTCTTCAAAAGGGGCCTTTTCGACCCTGTTGTCATATTCGTAGCCGCATCTGGTGCATTTCCAGACCATACGCCCTCCTTACTAGCTTGATCTTTAGATATACCCTACAATATAAGCAGCCACAACAGCCCTTTCAAGGCCTCTGTACGCTGCCGGGCTTAACATTTTCAGCCTTTTGCCGTCATATATAACAACCGGTCATCATATTAATGTATAATATCTGTATTATCGATCCTGCAATCATGGGTCAAGAGGAGGGCCGGTCATGAAAAGATACTCAATGTGCGCTTTGGTCATTTGCGTGGCACTATCCTATCCTTTCGCGTCCTATGCCGGCGATGCCCTGCCCCGCATCGTGGTCCTTGCGACAGGAGGGACGATCGCCGGCGTGGGCGCCACTGCCACAACAACGGTAGGGTACGCGGCGGCAAAGATAGGCGTGGAGGGATTGGTCTCGGCAGTCCCTGAGCTGTCGGGCATCGCAAGGGTAAGCGGGGAACAGGTCATGCAGGTCGCCAGCGAGAATATGACGCCGGGGGATTGGCTCGCCCTCGCTAAAAAGGTAAACCGGCTTCTTGCGCGGGACGATGTGGATGGGATCGTCATAACACACGGCACCGATACCCTGGAAGAGACGGCATATTTCCTCAACCTTACCGTCAGGAACAGCAAGTCTGTCGTCATAACCGGCTCCATGAGGCCTTCCACGGCGATCAGCGCAGACGGCCCAATGAACCTCTACAACGCCGTCCTCCTCGCAGGATCCGCCGGCGCTCAGGGGAAAGGAGTCCTTGTGGCGCTTAACGACCAGATCAGCGCGGCGCGCGAGGTGACAAAAACGAACACAACCGCCCTCGACACCTTCAAAACGCCCGGCATGGGGTTCCTCGGATACATAACGGGCGGACAGGCTCATTTCTACAGGGCTACGACGAAACGCCACACCTCGCAGAGCGAGTTCGATATCATGAAGCTCGAGGCGCTTCCGGAGGTCCATATCGTCTATGGATACGCAGGGGCGAACAGCTTCATGCTTGACGCCGCAGTCGGGAAAGGCGCCGCCGGCATGGTGAACGCCGGCACAGGGGACGGAAGCATGTCCGACGTCATGAAGGCGGCATACCGCGAGGCAAGGCAGAAAGGCGTCATCGTTGTCAGGTCTTCGAGAACGGGAAGCGGATTTGTAGCCCGTAACGGGGAGGCAAAAGACGACGAATACGATTTTGTCGTAGCCGGCAACCTCAATCCCCAGAAGGCGCGCATCCTCCTCATGCTGGCCCTCACAAAGACCAAGGACACAAAAGAGATCCAGCGCATCTTCATGGAGTACTGATTCTCGATGCTGGATGCTGGATTCTCGATGCTGGCAACTTCTTCAGCTATCAGCTTTCAGCGGTCAGCTTTCAGCATAAAACTTTTTTGTTTCGGCTGATAGCTGTCGGCTGATAGCTGTCGGCTGACGGCTGGCTGCTGACGGCTATTTTTTTCTCATTTATGCTGATTTCTGTTGCAATCGCGGGAATTCCGTGTATCATATAAGAAAAAACCGCTAAGGGAGGACTTTTTATGAACAAGGGGGATTTGGTAGACGCAATAGCAAAGGGAGCCAAGATATCAAAAGCAAGCGCCGAAAAAGCGCTCAACGCTGTCATTGACTCCGTCGGGGCAACGCTGAAGAAAGGCGGCAAAGTCGCAGTGGTAGGCTTCGGGACCTTCTCCGTATCGCAGAGAAAAGCGCGGAAGGGCCGGAACCCGCAGACCGGCAAAGAGATCAAGATTCCTGCAAAGAAGGTCGTAAAGTTCTCAGCCGGCAAGAAGCTGAAAACCAAGGTCGCCAAGTAACAAAAAGGATTATTATTTAATACAGATAAAAAAGGCCACTCTCTGGTGGCCTTTTTTATCTGTAGCGTGGAAGCAGTATTAGAAAGTATTCTTCTCCGTTTCTGTCTGGTTTTCTGATCGGTCGAGCATGTTCTTAAAAACATATTTTTAATGGGGTGAAGCATGGATTATCAGGTTTTTTTGAAAAAAGTGCTGGACTGGCTGTTCTCAAGCGGCCTGCATATTTTACTGGTCATCATTCTCACGTGGATCGCCGTAAAGATCATAAAAAAACTCTCAGGGCGCCTGATCCAGCTCGTTGCTCAGCAGAAGGACGACGGAGAATTTCAGAAGCGGATGCAGACCCTTGGCGCAATGGTCAGATACGTTCTTTTATTCGCCGTCATTGCCGTTGCCGTCATGATAGTCATGAAAGAGCTGGGCATCGATATAGGCCCTGTCCTGGCGGCGGCCGGAATAGTCGGCCTGGCCGTCGGCTTCGGCGCACAGAGCCTCGTGAAGGACATAATAAGCGGCTTTTTCATTCTCCTTGAAGACCAGATAAGGGTTGGCGATGTTGTAAACATAGGCGACAAGGGAGGGCTCGTGGAAAAGGTCAGCCTGAGAACGACGGTGCTGAGGGACCTCGCTGGGAACGTCCATTATGTGCCGAACGGCCACATCAACGTGGTCACCAATATGACAAAGGACTACTCCCGGTACGTCTTTGATATCGGCATTGCCTACAGAGAGGATGTTGACGAGGTGATCAAGGTCATCAAAGGCATAGATGAAGAGCTGCGCAGCGATCCTGAATTTAAAGACGACATCCTCGAGCCCATCGAGATCCTCGGCCTCGACCAGTTTGCCGATTCCGCGGTCGTCATTAAGGCCCGCACCACCACGCTTCCCATCAAGCAATGGAAGGTGGGTCGCGAGTTCAACCGCCGCCTCAAGAAAAGGTTCGACGAGCTGAATATCGAGATCCCTTTCCCGCACGTGACATTATACATGGGAGAAGGCAAGGACGGAAGCTCCCCTCCCCTCCGCATCATCAAGGAGGACAAATAAAGGGGGCAGCATGAAGATAAAAGAGACCTTTCCCCTGGTTAGGGAAGATCCCCGGTCAGCGGAACCGTGAGATTACGAAAATGAAATGGCATCAACTGGACAAGTCTGCTGTCCTCGCCGAATGCAGGACAAGGGCCCAGGGGCTCACCGCCTCTGAGGCGGAAGAGCGGCTCAGGGAACACGGCCCCAACAGGCTTCCCGAGGAAGAGGGCCTGAGCCGGCTTACGGTCCTGCTCCACCAGTTCAAAAGCCCGCTCATCTATATCCTGATCGTAGCCGCCGTTGTCACCGCCATCCTCAAGGAGTACATCGACACTGGGGTAATCGTAGCCGTTGTGATCCTCAATGCAATCGTCGGATTCTTCCAGGAGTACAAGGCCGAGACGAGCGTCAGGGCCCTCAAGGGCATGGTCGTGGCCAAGGCGCGGGTCGTGCGCGACGGGAAGGAGATGGAGATCCCCAGCGAGGAACTTGTGCCCGGAGACATTGTGCTCCTCGCGTCAGGCGCGAAGGTCCCTGCCGACCTGAGGCTCGTGGAGATCACTGAACTGAGGACGGAAGAGGCTCCGCTCACGGGAGAATCCCTTCCCGTTGAAAAGACGGCTGGGCCCATAAGCGAGGAAAGCCTTACGCCGGGCGACCAGGCCAACATGGCCTTCATGGGAACTATTGTGGTCAACGGCCGCGGCCGCGGCGTTGTCGTCGAAACAGGCGCCAGGACGGTCCTCGGGCAGATCGCCCGGGATGTCAAAGGCCTGGGGGTAACGGAGACCCCCCTCCAGCGAAAGATCGTCAGGTTCGCCCAGTATATAGGGCTTTTGGTTCTCGGCAGCGCCGCCGCTATTATCATTCTCGGCCTTATGCTCGGTATGACCTTTGCGGAGGTCTTCGGCATTGCCGTTGCGGCGGCGGTCGCGACGGTGCCGGAAGGGCTCCCCATAGTGGTCACCGTGACCATGGCCATAGGTATCACCCGCATGGCGCGCCGGAACGCAATCATACGGAAGCTCCCCGCGGTGGAGACCCTGGGAAGCACGACGATCATCTGTTCCGACAAGACGGGAACGCTGACAAAGAACGAGATGACCGTGAAGGCCGTCTACGACGGGCATCACGCCTACGAAGTTACCGGGAGCGGCTACGATCCCGAAGGAAAGATACTTCACGATTGGGAGCCGACAGATTCCGAATCCCTCAAAGGGATCGAGACGGTGCTCAGGATCGGCCTGCTCTGCAACGAATCACAACTGGCCGGGGAAAATGGCCAATTCAGGATCGACGGCGACCCGACCGAAGGGGCCCTCATTATATCCGCCATGAAGGCGGGGATCCACCTGGAAGAGGAAAGGTCAAGGTATCCCCAGGCGGGCATAGTCCCCTTCGAGTCTGACCGCGGCTTCATGGCAACGCTCCATGAACACGATGGCGAAAGGGTCATCTTTCTGAAAGGTGCTCCGGAACGCGTCCTTGACATGTGCCAAAGTCTGTCCTCAGGAGAAGCCCTCGACCGGACGAAGATCATCGAGGCCGCCGAGCGCTTCGCAGAGGACGGGCTCAGGGTGCTTGCCATGGCCTATAAAAATGTCGCAGCCGGAAGCCCATCCGGACAGTTCACCCATGACCATCTCGGCAATGATCTTGTCTTTGCTGGCCTGCAGGGCATGATCGACCCTCCGAGGCCTGAGGCTATCGAGGCGATCGCAGGGTGCAGCGAGGCGGGCATAAGAGTTGCGATGATAACCGGCGACCATGCGGTCACGGCATCTGCCATAGGCAGGATGATCGGCCTCGGGGAGAGCAAAACCCCTGCGATCACGGGAAAAGAGCTTGAAAAGATGAATGACGAAGAGCTTTTTGCCCGCGTCCAAAAAACATCCGTCTATGCGAGGGTATCCCCCCAGCACAAGTTGAGGATCGTTCAACAGTACATACGTCACGGCGAGGTGGTCGCCGTTACCGGCGACGGCGTGAACGACGCCCCGGCGCTCAAAGCAGCGCATATCGGCGCAGCGATGGGCAAAACAGGGACTGACGTGGCGCGCGAGGCTGCGGACATGGTCGTCACCGACGACAATTTTGCGAGCATCTTCCATGCAGTCGAGGAAGGAAGGATAGTCTTCGACAACATCCGGAAGGTCACCATGTTCCTCATTCCCACAGGATTCGCAGCTATCATCTCGATTATCATTTCGATGATCCTCGACATGCCGGCCCCCTACGTGGCAGCCCAGCTGTTATGGATCAACCTCGTCACCAACGGCCTGCAGGACGTGGCGCTCGCCTTTGAGCCTGGTGAAAAGGGCATCATCAAGAGAAAGCCGAGAGATCCCGGAGAAGGCATTATGTCGAGGCTCATGCTCGAGCGAAGCATTCTGGTGGGGATCATCATTTCAGCAGGCGTAATCTACAATTTTCACGGGGCCATCGCAGGAGGGTCCTCCGTGGCACATGCAAGGACCATCGCCATGACCACCATGGTGCTCTTTCAGTTCTTCCAGGCATGGAACTCCCGCTCCGAGCACGAATCCGTATTCCGCATGAACCCCCTGGGCAACCCGTTCCTCTTCTACAGCATGGTCCTGGCCTTCCTCGCGCAGCTTGCCGTTATCTATGTGCCGGCGCTGCAGTGGGTCTTCAGGACGGACGCAATAAGTCCCGTTGAATGGGTTCAGATCGCCGCAGTGGCGCTGACCGTTGTGGCAGCCGTGGAGATCGATAAGCTGATACGGAAACGGAGGACAATGTGAAGATAACCCTTTTTGACCGCAGCCTCTACCTGAAGGGCCTGATGCTCCTTATCAGAAAAGACAAGGAGATACACGATGAAGAAAGGGCCCTGATTATGCATATCGGGAGGTCCCTCGGGTTTGACGAGGAGTTCTGCGAGAATAGTATTGAAGAGATATTGATCAGCAAGTATGTCGTCGACGAGCCGCCCCGCTTTTCCAGCCGTGATATCGCGAAGTGCTTTATCAAGGATGGGCTCAAAGTGTCGCTCATCGACAGGGAGGCTCACGATCGTGAGATCGCATGGCTGAAGTCCGTTTCCAGGCTGAACGACATCGAAGAGCGGTTCGTTGACGAGAATGTCTATAATGTTCTAGGCCAGATCCATGAAAGCGTGCATGATACCCTCGAGATAAGGAATTTTGAGTGGGCATGACCAAGCAGGATCTTATATATCCCCGATAAGATCCTTTAATTTTTCCATATCCCGGACCTCTATCATATTTCTCTTTTTCCGCAGCATCTCAAGGTCTTCGAAGTGATTGAGGGCAAGAGAAACGGATACGCGCGAAAGCCCCGTCAGGCTTGCGATGTCCTCCTGGGTAACCTTTTTTTCGATAAGCAGCCCTTTCGCCGTCTTCTGCCCCACTTCGCACGCGAGCTTATATATCATGTGGGCCACCCTCTTTTCGGCATCAAGGAATGAGAAATCTTCTATCTGAAGCACAAGCATCCTGGTAACCCTTGCAAAGGCGGCGATGATCAGAAGGGAAACTTTCGGGTGCTTCTCTGCGAGGCCGAGGAAATCGCGAACGTTGATAACGCGCAGCATTTTTTCTTCCACTGCGGTAGCGGTATGAAAATAGGGGTGGCCGTCAAAGGCGGCGGCATAGCCGAAAAGCGTGTTATTCTCCTGTATAACGATGATCTTGTCCGATCCGTCTTTGCCGAGAAGGCTTATCTTGACCTTCCCTTCTTCAATGAGATAGAAATAAGGCTTGCTCTCCTCCCCCTGTATGTAGATAAATTCGCCTGATGCATACCGTTTCCTTCCCGAAATGGACAAAAGAAGCGATAGTTCTTCCGGATGGTCCTTTAGATTATCCGTCAGATAGGGAGAATCGGGTATGTAATGTTCTTCATTGCTCATCCCATATCCCTCTGCAGAAGGATTATACCGCTTTCTCTGCCATTGCACAACTTCTGCGTTGAAAGGAAATAGGGGATGAGCGGGGACGGGATATCGTTGATCCTGTCCCCGGCATTATCCTGTCCGTTCCGCCTCATGCCTGATCATTTCTTGTGCCCAGCTTGACAGCCAGGAAGCAAGCGACCAGGACCAAAAATATCGTCCCGCCTATCAGCAGCCATGTTGGTATCATGCGTATCACCTCCTTCTCGTTCAGTAGGCGCCTCTCTCTTCATGCATTCTTTTTAGCAAAGCTTTTTTTGCGTGTCTGTTAATCCAACAGCTCTGTTAACCGGTTAACATTCCCCCTCACCCTGGCCCTCTCCCGCAACTCGTTGCTGGATGCTCGTTACTCGATACTGGATACTGGATGCTGGATGCTCGTTGTTGGATGCTGGATGCTCGCTGCTGGATGCCGGCGGGGACAACGTCAGGTGCGGGCAATAACCGAACAAAGGCTCGTCGTCATCGCTGCCCGTTTGGTGATTCGGTCATTGGTTATTGGGTATTAATTGGTGATTGATGTTTGGTGATTGGTTATTAAGTTTTTGCCATGATCAGGGTTGATCCGTTGCTCATCCCTTATATCGGCGCCTTTTGATGAATTTCTCGATCTCCACGGCAACGAAGACCATGGACGACAAAGCGATGCTGATGAACAATTCATTGATGGTCAGGGGCGCTGTTTTGAATATGGGGTTCAAGGCAGGCACGTAGATCGTCGCCATCTGGAGCACAAAGGTCAGGAGGACCGCGCCGAGAAGGTACTTGTTTGAGAGGAGGCCCATCCTGAACAGCGACTCTTTCTCAGAGCGTATGGCAAGGACATGGCCGAGCTGGGTAAGACAGAGCACCGTAAAGGTCATCGTTTGCCAGTGGACGTTCCCTGCCCTGATCGACCACGACTGGACAAAAAGGATGATGCATGCCATCAGGAGCCCTACCCACATTACATGAAGGCCCATCCCGTGGGCAAATATGCTTTCCCTCGGATGGCGCGGGGGCCTGTTCATAACGTCCTCCTCCGCCGGCTCCACAGACAGTGCGAGCGCAGGGAGGCCGTCTGTCACCAGGTTTATCCAGAGCAGGTGTATCGGCAAAAGAGGTATCGGCAGGCCAACCAGCGGCGCAAGGAAGAGGGTCAATATCTCCCCTGAATTCGTCGTAAGGAGGTATTTGAGAAACTTCCTGATATTGTCGTAGATATTTCTGCCCTCTTTCACCGCCCTCACGATGGTGGCGAAATTATCGTCCAGGAGTATCATGTGGGCCGCTTCCTTCGACACGTCCGTCCCGGTGATCCCCATGGCAACCCCGATGTCCGATCTTTTTAAGGCCGGGGCGTCATTGACGCCGTCGCCGGTCATGGCGACGAACTGCCCCTTGTCCTGAAGCGCCTTGACGATCTTGAGCTTCTGCTCCGGCGCCACCCTCGCGTATACACGGATGTGCTCTACCCTCTCCTCAAATTTCTCCAACGACAACTGCTCGAGCTCCCTCCCCGAGATAACCGCCTCCGGGTCATCGTCAAGCATCCCGAGGCGCTTCGCTATGGTCTGCGCCGTGAGGGGATGGTCGCCCGTTATCATCACCGGCCTTATCCCTGCCGCCCTGCACATCGCGACGGCACCTTTCGCCTCTTCCCTCGGAGGGTCCATCATCCCTACGAGGCCCAGTATCGTAAGCCCTTTCTCCATATTATCAGGAGAGATATCCTCGGGGAGCCTGTCCCATTCCTTCTTCGCTATGCAGAGTATCCTCAATCCGCTGGCGGCCATCGCTGCGTTGACGGCTTGAAGTTCTTCTTTGTCGACGGCCTTTAATCCGTCGGACGACAATATATTCTCCGATCTTTCGATGAGGACGTCTGTAGCGCCTTTGGTGAAGGAGATGAACCCGTCTTCCCATGTGTGGCATGTGGTCATGCACTTTCTTTCAGAATCGAAGGGGATCTCGGCAACTCTCTTGTGTATCTTCTCCAGTTCCTTTTTGTCAAATCCGTGCTTGCTCGCAAAGCTGTAAAGTGCGGTCTCCGTCGGGTCGCCGATGACGCCGCCCTCCGTGTCCTCCTGGGCGTCATTGCTCAGCGCAAGGGCAGCCAGGGAATACCGTCCGGGATCGCCCGCGTCCCCGTTCTCTCTCACGTCCAGCTCCTTGACGGTCTTCCCGTCAACGAACAGCTCTTCTACGGTCATCCTGTTCATCGTGAGGGTCCCGGTCTTGTCGGAGCAGATATAGGTCACCGATCCGAGGGTCTCCACGGCAGGGAGCCTTCTTATGAGGGCGTTCCGCCTTACCAGCTTCTTGGCGCCCAGCGCGAGCGATATCGTGATGACCGCGGGAAGCGCTTCCGGTATCGCTGCGACCGCGAGCGAGATGGCCGTGAGGAGCATCAGCATGACCTGCTCTCCCCTTAGAATCCCGATGCCGAACACGATCGCGCATATGGCGAGGACTGCGACGGCAAGCTTCTTGCCAAAGGCCGCAAGCCTTTTTTGGAGCGGGGTCAACACCTCTTCCTCCTCCTGGAGCATCGAGGCGATCTTGCCGAGCTCCGTGCTCATCCCCGTCGCCACGACGATGCCCGTGCCGCGTCCGTAGGAGACGATGGTGCCCTTGAACGCCATATTTGTCCTGTCCCCGAGGGGCAGGTCTTCATCATCGAGAACGCCGGCATGCTTTTCTGCCGGCACCGATTCGCCGGTCAGGGCGGCTTCCTCGATCCGGAGATTTGCCGCCTCTATGACCCTTATATCGGCGGGCACGATCCTCCCCGCCTCAAGCATTACCACGTCGCCCGGAACAAGCCCCGAAGAAGGTATCGTTTCAGGCATCCCATTCCTTATAACGGTTGCGGTAAGCGCTGCCATCTTTTTAAGGGCCTCCATGGCCTTTTCCGCCCTGTATTCCTGTATGAAGCCGACAACGGCGTTGAGGACGACGATCACAACGATCGCTATGGTGTCCGACAGCTCCCCAATAAAGCCCGATATGATGGCGGCGGCGATAAGGACAAGGATCATGAAGTCCCTGAACTGGTCAAGGAACATCATGAAGGGGGTCCGCTTTTTCTTTTCCTTTAGCTCGTTCGGCCCGTATTGCCCGAGCCGTACGGCGGCCTCCTCTGTCGATATGCCCGATGGCGATGTGCGCAGCTCTTCACAAACAGCATCCGTATGTTTCAGGTGACACTTCATGCATCCTCCGCGCTGGTTACAGCATCGCTTATTATATATGCGCTTTTACAGATTAGCAAGCGGGGCGATTCCCGCCCTCTTCCGGATAAACATTCCGTCGATTGGCGCTTGAAGAGCCGGCCCCGGTTCTCTATGCAATAAATGTTTGCTTGTTCTTCTCCGGCCTATCTGATATTAAAATATAATGAAGATCAACAAGATCGACCACATCTCCGTAGCGGTGAAAGACCTGGATGCGGCGAGAAAGGCATGGGAGCCGGTCATAGGAAAGCCGGGGCCGGATGACCTCTATACCGACGAGCCCGAGAAGATCCGCGTCGCACGGTACTGGCTTGGCGGGATAGGATTCGAGCTCATGGAGCCTACCGCCCCCGATGGCCCTGTCGCGAAATGGATCGAAAAGAACGGCGAAGGGGTGATGATCGTCAGCTTCAACGTCGACAGTACGAGAGAGGCCGTAAAAGAGCTTGAACAGGAGGGCTGCCCCTTCATTCCCGCCCCTGGCGGAGAGACGACGCGGCCGTTCCGGGACTGCGAATATGCCTTCATCCACCCCAGGAAGACAAACAACGTGCTCCTTGAGCTGATCGACTACAGGTGGGACGAGCTGAAGGATGATCGGTAAGGCCTTTTGGCGCCGCACCTTGCTGCGAGGTATCAGAGGATAGAAGCGGCATGATCAAGCCCCCTCACCCTGACCCTCTCCCGCGAGGGGAGAGGGAATAATGATACTGCTGTACTGCCTGTGCCCTGACCCTCTCCCGCGAGGGGAGAGGGAATAATGATACTGCTGTACTGCCTGTGCCCTGACCCTCTCCCGCGAGGGGAGAGGGAATGTATCCGGTCTAAGCTGTAAAGGATGTCTTAGTTGCACATGTCACCCCGCAGCACGCTGCGGGGAATCATCCGGATTGACAAATCCGTCGTTCGTGCTATTACCATAGTATATACCTCTTCGAATAAAGGAATGTTCGTTTTGGTTTTCCATTAAGGAGGGACGAATAATGGAAGAGCGGGAACTGACCCAAAAGCTGCATGAGATCTTTGAGGCAACAACGCCCGCTTTAGAGAATATATCGACCGGGTTTCTCAGGCAGGATCAAACAATGCTGCAGCAGGGCGAGCAGCAATTCGTCGCAATACTTTCTTCGAATCTGTCCTTTTTTGAGAAAATTGCTTCCAAAGAGCAGAAGAACGAAATAGACAAAAGGTTCCTGAGCCTCTTGGTCCCTCTGCAAAAGATAGCCTTAGCGGTAAGGAACCTGACCGCCAGGATGAGAACGATACTGTCGCAAAATGTCATGCTCAGCGTGAAAGCTACCATGGAGATCACGGAGCTTTTAACGGCGATGAAAAAACAGTTCAGGGACACAAAGGACTTCATCCTCACGAAAAACCCTATCTTGAAAGAGAATATCAGGTCAGATATGGAAAAGACCATCGAGACGGCCGACAGGTGCGCCCTGGTGCATGAGGGAAGGCTCATTGCCGGCGCGTGCATGCCGAAGGCATCTTACCTGTACCTTTCCCTTATTTCTTCCTTTAAGGGGGTCGCTGAGGAGCTTGCCAATTTTTCAGAGAGCCTCTGAAACAACGCGACCGTCACCCCTCATTGCACCGGCCGGCTGCAGAGATGAACTACCCCGCGGCACGTTGCGGGGTATCAGAGGATAGAAGCAACATGATTTAGCCCCCTCACCCTGACCCTCTCCCGCAACTCGTTGCTGGATGCTCGTTACTCGATACTGGATACTGGATGCTGGATGCTCGTTGTTGGATGCTGGATGCTCGTTGCTGGATGCCGGCGGGGACAACGTCGTCATCGCTGCCCGCTTGGTGATTCGGTCATTGGTTATTGGGTATTAATTGGTGATTGATGTTTGGTGATTGGTTATTAAGTTTTTGCCATGTGCCGTTTTGTACCCCCTCACCCTGACCCTCTCCCTCGGGGGGAGAGGGGACGGTGTTGCCCCGCGGCTTGCTGCGAGGTATCAGAGGATTGAAGGAGATACAACATGGGCCCCATTCCGGCTCCCTGCCGTCGAGGTCAGGGATATTGCTGGGACCGCTGCTTCCCGTCGGAGCAGTTCGCTACAAGCCCCGGCAACTCTTCTCCATGCTGCTTTACGATGATCTTCCCGTGGATAACGTTATTTGTCTCTGATAGTTCGGTCCAAGATTTCCCCTTATCCACCTCTACCCTGAAGCGTGCCTCTGCGTTGTCTGCAAGCTTCACCACCCTGTGGATCTTGTGTTTTTCGTCCTTCTTGAGAGGGGGAACATCAAACTCGAAGGAGCCGGCTCTGTCCACCAGAATGCGGGCCTTTGTGGGCCCTGCCGGCATAACTCCCGCATTATAGATCGTCGCCCTGAGCCACGCATAGCTGCCCGGTGCATGATCTGGAGGATCCTGGACCCCATAGACCGTAGCGTACGTGCACACCACGAGGTCGGGGAGCGTGTCGCCGTATACGCTTACCCAGACATACTTCTCATCAGGCGCAAACTGGTCCCCGAAGCCCGGCATTGACGTCTTTCCCACAATGGCCCCGAACATCCAGTCGCCCGGGGTCAGCGTCTCCTTGTGGGTGATGTAAATATGTTCGCCGAAGGAAAGCGCTGGAACCTGATATTCGGTCCTCTTGACATTGCCCCACGTGTTCCACCAGGATCCTTTAACGAGAAAGGCCTTCTGCGGCTCGCTCTTTGTATTGCCCGTATTGTCGATCCGCACCCTGATGGTCACCTCTTCGCCCGCCCTGAGCTTTGCGGGTGTGGCGGTGACCTTCCCCACGGTCAGGTCGGCCTTTGCGGCATTAACGGGAAAGGATGAGCTCTGTGCCGAGACCTTGCCGTCTATCGTCATTATCTTCACCGTGAAAGAAGGTCCCCACAGATCATCGGGGATCTTCCAACGGTAGCCGTTCACACATACCTTCGGCGCGATCTGCGCTACCTCCGCGTTATCCTTGAAAAGGCTTATGCGGCAGCATTTTTCAGGCACATACCCCGCCTTCGACCATTCTATCACCAACTCGTCGCCCTGGAAGAAGTGGTCGCCGCTTGCGGGCCGATTGATGGTAAGCATCCCGAGCGGCTTCTCTTTCACCGCCTTCGGCACGGTCCTCGTTGCAGCAGGCGTCCTTGCGGAAGGCGTCGTCGTGGCAGGTGTCGCTGCCGCCGCGCCCGGCGCCGTCTTCAGGTCTTGTTTTATCACGCGCCTTTCAGATGGGCTTTGCACCTGCTGGGCGCTTACGATCCCGGAAAAAAAGGACAAAAGAAAAAGGCCTGCAAGAACAATAATCATGCACCTGTTCCTCATAACAGCCTCCCCTGTTTTTTCTAACTCATTATCACACGGCCCTTCTTATGTCAACCGGCCTCCGCCTTTGCATCAACCACAAGGCCCCCTCTTCCTTCATCCATCAGGATGAGGGGGTTGATGTCAAGCGACCTGATCTCGGGGTGCTCCAGCAAAAGCCGTGAGATGTTTACGATGGAGGCAATAAGATATTTCACGTCGTAAGGTCCCTTTCTTCGGAATCCCTTCAGTATCCGGCCGCCTTTGATCTCGTCGACCATCGCCCCGGCGGTCTCTGCGTCAACAGGCGCCACGCGGATCGCCACATCGTCGTACGCTTCGGCGAAGATCCCGCCCAGCCCGCACAGGACAACGGGGCCAAACACCGGGTCCGTCCGTCCTCCCAGGATAACCTCACACCCGGGCGGCGCCATCTTCTGCAAGAGAAAGGGCCCTTTCTTTATACGGCCAATGGCCTTCCCGAGGGCCGCGTCGTCCCGGATATCAAGGATCACGGCGCCCTCTTCTGTCTTGTGGAGCATGCCGGGCGCGGCGCTCTTCAATGCCACGGGATACCCTATGCTGCGCGCGCCTTCGAGGCCGTCTTCAATCCCTTCCACGATCCTGTGGTCTGCCGCGGCAAGGCCGTATGCCTTGAGGAGCCCGAAAACATCCTCTATCGGCGTGAAGCCGGGGGACAGGCGGGGTTGCGCCGCGGCCCTCCTCCCTGATGACGCGAACCGGGACGGCCGCGGTTTTGCGGTCCTGTTCCGGTAGTGTTCGAGGGACAGGGAAAGCGAGGCCAGCGCATCATCGACATTACCGAAGACCGGGAGGTCGGCTACGTTTCGCAGATCAAACCAATCAACCTTGTGGCCGATCGTACAGAATACTACCGGCTTCCCGTACGTCGCCGTCAGGGCCGAAGAGGAGCGGATGAACTTCCGCGTGAGGGAAGCATCGTCGCCGGGGGCATAGGAATGGGCGATGAGGACGCCGTCGACCCCTTCTTCGCGAAGCGCCATTTCGGCGATCTCCAGATAGAGGTCGATGTCGAATATGTCGCCGAGGTCGACAGGGTTTCCCCTCTTTATGACGCCGGCCCGCGTCTTCTCCGAGAGCATGCCCAGAAGCCTGTCCGAGAACGGCGCGAGCTTGAAGCCGTGGCGATGGGCGCTGTCCGCGGCCAGCACGGCGTGCCCTCCCGACCTCGCCATGACCGCCAGCCTGGGCCCTTTCGGCAGCGGCAGAGAAAAGATCTTGAAGCAGTCGACCATCTCCTTAAGCCCATTAACGCGGTGGACCCCGGCCTGCCTCATTGCCTCATCAACGATCCTGTCGTCGCCTGCTAGGGCGGCGGTGTGCAGCCTGGCAACCTCCCTGCCTTCAGGGCTCCTGTTGGATTTCAGGAGGATGACCGGCTTCTCTGCGGCGGCTGCGAGGCCCATGAACCTTCTTCCGTCACGGATGTCCTCCAGATACAGCCCGATCATCGCGGTGCCCGGGTCGGCGGCGCAATATTCGAGGAAGGCGCTCTCATCAAGCATCAGCTTGTTGCCGATGCTTGCCAGCTTGCACAAACCGATATTTTCCATGTGGCACAGCATCATCAGGTCGTGTATGATGCCGCCGCTCTGCGAGATTATCGATATAGGCCCCTGCTTCAGCTCTTCGGGATGAACGGGATAAAAAGGCATGACAAGCCCGTTCTCGACATTTATGATGCCTACGCAGTTGGGCCCCATGACCTCCATCCCCCACTTCCCTGCGATAGCGAGAACCTCTTCTTCCAGGGACCTCCTGTCATCGCCGAATTCCGAGAAGCCGCCCGTCTCGATAACTATGCGCCGTATGCCTTTTTCTCCGCAGGCATCGATGGCGGCGGCTAAGCCTCGGGCAGGGACGAGGAAGATGGCGACGTCGGGAACCTCCGGTATCTCGGACGCGTCGGCGTAGATCCTTCTGCCGTCAAGAGATCCTGCCTTTCCCCCCACGAGGTAGACCGTGCCGGGAAATTTGAAGCGGTCCATGTTCTCTACTATTACGCGGGCAAGATTCGCCGGGGCATCGGAAACGCCGAAGACAGCCACGCTCCCGGGAAAAAACATTGTTTTCATTCATACCTCCGGCAGTTTTTCAGGATGCCTTCATCATACCACACCTTTTCCGGTCCCGGCAGATAAAAAAACGCCGGATTACCGGCGCCTTCCGAACGATACTTGCAAAGTTGGCGCTATTTTCGCACCTGCCAAAGATCCACCTGGACCACCCTGTCCGCTATCCTTTTCACCTGGTCAAGGTAATGCGAAACGGCAAGGATGGTGATCCTCTCTTTGAGATGAAGGATCAGATCTTCGATAACCTCCGCTGCTTTTTCGTCTAAGGACGATGTCGGCTCATCAAGCAGGAGCACCTCCGGCTCCAGGATAAGGGACCGCGCTATGCAGAGCCTCTGTTGCTGTCCCCCGGAGAGCGCTAGCGCGCTTTGTGCGAGTCGGTCCTTCACTTCGTCCCAGAGATAGGCCTTTCTCAACGCACCTTCTACCTTTTGTGCAATGAGTCCTTTGTCCTTCTCTCCTGACAGCTTGAGGGGGAATGCAACGTTGCGGAAGATGCTCATCGGGAGGGGGTTCGGCTTCTGGAATACCGTCCCTACGAGTTTACGCAGCCGTGACGACGAGAAAGAACGCTCATAGATGTCCCTCAGTCCCCCGTTGAACCTTATCTCGACCTTGCCTGACATCTGTGCCTCAGGTATATTTTCCCAAAGGCGGTTCAAGGTCATGAGGAAGGTGGATTTTCCGACACCTGACGGCCCGATGATCGCCGTGACGGCAAATTCCTCAAAATTCTCATTGATGCCGTCCAGGATGCGACGTCCCTTGTAGGAAAAGGTCAGATTTGTTACTCTGATCTTGATATTTCCGGTTTGCGTCGTGTTCATGTCCTGTAGAAAGCAATATACGTTAGTCGCTTCTTGATGAGAAAAGCAGCGGAAAAAAGAACGATGCATATGATGAGAAGGATGATGGAAGCCGCGTAGCCGGTCAGCAGTTCTTCGGGACCGGTATATTGCGAAGAGATGTAATAGATATAAAAAGGGAGCGCCTCATAGCTTGAGAGAAGCGATCTCGGCACTCCAGCGCTGGCAACGACTCCTGTCAGCATAATTACAGCGGTATCTTCGGCGCAGCGGCCTATGGCAAGGATAACGCCGCTCATGATCCCTGAAAGCGATTTTGGCAGGAGCACGTAGTAAATATTCTGCAGCTTTGTTGCGCCAAGCGCAAGGGCGCCGAAACGGGTGCTCTCCGGGAGGCCTTCAAGGGCCATCTGCGTCGTCCTGATAAGATAGGGAAGCACAAGAAAGGCCAGGGCCACGCTTGAGAGGAGCAGGCAGGGCTGTATTGTCCGTGAAAAGTGCTTGTGAAGAAAAACGGCAAGGGCAAAACCAAAGAGGCCGATAACTATGGACGGGATCCCGGCGAGGACATCAAAAAAGAGATTGAACACTCCCTTTATCCTTGCATTGGCATACTCTGCCAGATATATGCCAGTCGCTATGCCCACCGGTATGGCCCACACCACGGACATGACAACAAGGACCAGCGTGCCGGCCATAGCAGGAAAAAGACCGTTAAAGACCTGCTTTCTCAACAACAGCGCATCGAGCGCCGACGTATCGCCGAAGATCAGCCGGACATCAAGGCTGGAATACCCCTTCAGGCAAAGATATCCAATGATAGAGGCTACCGCGAACAGCAGCGTCATCATGCTGAACCATGAAAATCCGATGACCAGCTTTTCGACGTATCCCTTCATTCCACTCCTCTTTCTCTGAAGGCAAAATACCTGATGCCGATGACGATGGCCGACGCGAAAAGATAGAGCACCATGCCGCAGGCAAATATGGACTTGAACTCAAGGCTTTCATAATCTGCGGCGATAACAAGGGCTATATGGGCGGTCAGCGTACGGGTAGAGTCAAATATCGAGCCCGGCACCTGGGCAGAGTTGCCGGCTATCATGAGCGCGACCAGCGTATCTCCCATCGCCCTCCCGAAGGCAAGGATCAGCCCGATGATAATGCCCTTTTTGGCATTTGGGATGATCACGTAGACCAGCTTTTGCACCGCGCTGGCGCCCAACCCGTCAGTCGCATCGAGATAGGGGGCGGGCACCCTCTCAAAGCTGTCGTTGAAGAAGAGGATCATTGTAGGAGATATGAGTACGGACAGCATAAGCGCCGCCGTGATCACCGACATGCCCGATCCGCCTCCGCCAAGTTCGCGCACTATGGGAACGAGAAGAAAGATGCCGACAAAGCCATATATCACCGTCGGTATCCCTGTCATCACCTGCACGATTCTCCTGAGAGAGCGGCCAAGCCGCCTCGGCCCGAGGATCCCGATGAAACCTGAACAACCGATGCTGACCGGGAAAGAGATCGCCACGCTCAAACAGGATATTGCGAGGGTGCTGACGATCATCGGCAGTATCCCGTAGGAACCACCCCCCGGCGACCATTCGCCCGTGAGGATCTGAAAGATGTTCCCCTCCCTCAGGAGCGGGAGCGCCATAAAAAACATAAAGCCGAAGATGATGAGCGTGACGGCGCCGCTTACTATCGTGGAGAGGAGCAGGGCCCTCTCCACGATAGTCTCTTTGATTGAATTCATTTAACAGCTATGAAGCCGCTTGCAGCGACTATCTTCTGGCCCTCGTCGGTAAAGAGATAATCAAGAAACTTCTTTGTAAGGTGCGAAGGCTCACCCTTTGTGTTGCTGTAAAGGCCGCGGCTCACCGCATATTTTCCCGATACTACCGTTTCGATGGCAGGAACAACACCTTCAAAAGCGACGGGCGCAACGGTCTTGTCGATGTGCCCCACCGAGACGTATCCGATCGCATAGGGGTCCTGCGATACGGCGGACTTCATCGCGCCGTTCGAAACGACCACGTTTGCGCCTTTCGCGATAGTTCCCTTTCCGAGTGCCTTTTCCCAAAAGACCTCCCTCGTCCCGCTCGCCTCGTCTCTTGTGTAAAGGTTGATCTTTCTGTCCTCACCTCCGAGCGTCTTCCAGTTATCAATCTTCCCCGAAAAGATGTCCCTCGCCTGGGCCTTGCTGAGCGACGCCACCTTGTTCTTCGGGTGCACTATAAGTGCAACGCCGTCTAAGGCCCACATAAAGAGCTTGAGGTTAAACCGCTTGATCTCGTCATCGGTCGGCTTCCTGCCGGAGTTTCCGATATCGACAAGCCCTTCGCCTACCTGTTTGATCCCTACGCCTGATCCGCCGCCGGCAATGGTTATCTGGATATCCGGATTTGCCGTCATGATCCGGCGGGCGGCTTCCTTCATTACCGGGATATGCGCTGTGCCCCCTGATATCTTCACGATCCCCTTTTCTCCCTTGAATGCATCAATGGGTCCTGCAAAAGAGAGGGGCAACCAGCAAAGGGCGGAACAAAAGACCGCTATCAACAAAACAATACCTGTTCTTTTCATCGACTCCTCCTTATTATACGTGTGTATTTATCTTTATAGGTTTTCAAAAAGGGCCCCCACGCGCGTCCGGATCTGGCCCACATCGCTCTCCGTAAAATCTGTTTCTATCTTCAGGAAGGGCAGGCGGTGTTTGCTGCGCACGTGCTGTTCGATCCTGTACGACTCAATGTTATAGGAGTGGCAGGCCTGAAGAATTACATCTATGACAGCGTCGGGCCTGAATCGGCCGATCATCGCATCGATCGCATCGAATCGACGCTGGTTCGGCGTCATGCACGAGCAGGGTATTTTAAGGTATGCCCGCGCCAGGGCGGCGACCGGGTCGCCGGTGCCCTCTTCAATTTCAATTGAATATCCCTTCATGCCGCTGCATGCCTCCATCGCGACCACAACCCCTCCTGCCCCCTCGATCACCCTGAATATCTTCGCAGCGTCGCCTCCTACCGGGCAACCGCTGACAAGGACGCGCGGCGAATGCCCGTTGCCGGAATGCTCTCCTTTTCTTAATCGTTCGCGGAGTTTTATCATAATGCCCTTGAGCAGCAGCCGCATTTCATCGCTGTTCGAGACCATCTCAAGGCCGATCACCTCATACATTTCGCTCCAGCTTATGAGCGGAGGGGAGTGCGCCGCATAGGAGAAAAAATCCTTCATAATGCGGTTCTTGTCGTTCGTCTCCTTTATCTCTGACTCAATGCGGGCGTCGGCTATCTCCGCCCCGAAGGTCCTCTCCAGGAAGGCCTTCAGCTTGTGCACCATGACGGTCCAGTTCCCCAGCGCCTCCTCTTCGTCTGGAAGCTGCGGCAGGTCCATGATGTGCGTGGGCTTGATGTGCCTGATAAGCTCGAACATCTTTTTCTTCCCGTCGCAGGTGGTCTCACCGATTATCGCCCCAGAGAGGGCGTAAAAGGGGCAGGTGTCCGTCTTTATGAACCCGAAGCTCGACTTGATGAGGGGGCAGAGGTTCGAGGGGAGGACCGTCTCCGCTTCCGGGATCGTTTTTCTTGAAAAGGCACAGAGAAAGACAGGCACCGCGCCGGCCGCCCGGATAAGCTCGACAGGGGCATAGCCGCAGTACATTCCAACTACAGGCGCACCGGCATTTCTCTTACCGATAACAGAATCGAGCACCCTTTCGTTCGGGTTGTTGGCGTATTTATCGTCAATGAGCGCTTCCATGGCTGAATATACCCCTCTTTATTTTTCTCCTGATCACTCTCAGCGGACCGCATGTTAACCATGACAGGAATGTTTTTTACATCCATTTTCATTATTAGTCAAATCGATATTTTGAATGATTAATGCTTCAGATATAACTTTCGCGATGCAGTGGAATGCCTGGCGTCCTCAATGAGCGGCCAGCCGCGTCCTACATTCATGAGTGCATCCACAAGTCCGCTACTTTTCTCACCAGGGAAGACAGGGACGGGTCGCGGGCGCCCATGACAAGCACGCAGTCGCCCGGCCTCGCGTCTGCCTTCAGCGCGGCCAGCAGTTCGTCGCGGCCCCTTACCGCCTGGGCACGGAACGATACGGGGCCGAGCCCCTCTATGATGTCTTCCGCGCTGATGTCCTTTTGCGCGGTGCCTCCTGCATAATAGATCGGCAAAAGGTAGAGCGAATCGTTCTGCCGGAAGACGGTCCGGAATGCCGCTATGTATTCGTCCTTCAGGAACCGCGCCGGGCCGAACCCGTGCGGCTGGTACACGGCGATGATGCGGCCCGAGAGGCCCCGCGCGGCGCTCACCGCCGCCGCTATCTTTGCCGGGTTGTGCGCAAAATCATCGACCACGTACACGCCCTGCGCCGTTGCGGTTATTTCAAAGCGCCGCGCCGTTCCTTCGAAATTTCTTACTCCGTCGGCAAGGGCAGGCCCGCCGCAGCCCATATGCTCGCAGACGCAAAGCGCCGCGCGGAGGTTCTCAAGGTTGTGCTCTCCCGGAAGGGGCAGGTGATATTCAATGCCGCTGCGAAAAAGCTTCACCGAGGTCGGCAGAAGCTGCTCGCTGTCAGGCCGCCACGAGGCGAAGCTGTTCCTGCCGAATCTCATTGTTGCGGGCAGCGCCGAAAGGATCGGGTCGTCCGAGTTGGTTGCAGCCCACGCCGATCGCGAAATGAGCGTTTCGAAAAGCCCCCTTATCTCGTCGATCTCCTTGTGGTCCTTCGACACATTGAGCACAACGGCAAACTCCGGGGAATATTTGACCAGCGTCCCGTCGCTCTCGTCGGCCTCAACGACCAGGAGGTCGGAGCCGCCGCTGAATGCGTTGCCGATCATCCCCTGCTTTTCGAGCCGCCGCAGAGGAGCGCCGCTTATAAGGGAGGGCGACTTCCCGCATGCCGTCAGGAACTCGAATATCATCGCCGTCACCGTCGACTTGCCGCTTGTGCCGGCCACTGCGATCGTCATCTTTGAGGCGACGATCGCGGCAAGCAGGTCGGAGCGGTGCACGATCGGAAGATCTGCCGCGCGGGCAGCAGCGATGTCGGGGTTCGATTCCTCTATTGCCGTTGAGACGCAGACCGCATCGGTATAGGCGCCGATGCCTGAGCCGTCCTGGCCGGCGATCGCACATCCGAGCCCCTCAAGCATGCCCCGCATGGAGGCCGTATCCTCGCTGCCGAGCAGGCGGTCGGAGCCGGAGGCCTCGATCCCCTGGAACCGCAGATACTGCGCCAGCGCGCTCATGCCGCTGCCGAAGATGCCGGTAAAGTGGATGCTCCGGCACCTCCTCCCGCCTACCGCAAAAGGCGGGGGGTCGATGTATACGACCGTGCCTTCCCTGACGATCTCAAAGAGGCGGATGATATCCTCATTTCTCAAGGCTATGCACCCATGGGACAAGGGGGTTCCCACCAGGCCCTCCCGGTTGGTGCCGTGGATATAGATGCACCGCTCCCAGGAATCCACCCCGCCGCCCTTGTTGATCCCCTCCTCAAGGCCTTCCAGCCTCAGGATGCGGGTGAGCACCAGGTTGTCCCCGGCCTGGCCCTGATCGCAGTTCATTCCCGTGTCTATGCGGTCCTTGAAGATGCGTCCTGCAGGGGCGCCCGCCCCGATCTTTTCTTTGATCCGATGGATGCCGGGAGGCGTCTTGAACGAGCCCTCACGGATGCCGCAGCCAAAGCGTGAGGTGGAGGCGTCATATCGCCCGATGACGGCATCCCCTTCGCAGGCCAGAAGCGTTTGCGCCTCGATCGACTGTACGAGATAGGCCTCCCGCGGGCCGCCCAGGAATTTTTGCAATTTACTGTAGATATGACGTAACCGGGCGCTTTCCATGTCAGATCATCCTTGCGGCCCGTCAAACCGCTCCAGCATGCCGGCCAATCTCTCCATCTGCTCTTTTTCCAGGATATTGTCGACCGCCGCCTTCGCCGCCCCGAGCATCATGGCGTTCGCCGCTGAGCAGCTTTTCTGAGAAACCAGCATCACCGGCTTATTCACCGCATGGGCATACCCTGCCTCAAAGGCGACGCCCGTATCATCTCCGTCAACGAGGGCAATGATAATATCGCATTCTTCCAGGAGCCCTATGCACTCGATCTTGACGCTCTCCGCCATTTGCAGCTTTGCCTCCGGATCCCCCTCTATGTTCGGGGTATGGCTGAAGGGGTCGACGATAAGTATGTCCTGCCTGTGGGTTAAGGCGGAGGAGAGCCTATCGAGAAATTCTGCCTTGAAGGCCTTTTGCGCATCGTTGAAGCAGGGATGTGCGAAGTAGACTTTCATCGCTTCAGCTTCTTAAATACCTTGTATGCGCCATAGCCGAGTACGGCCGCAGCGCCTGCCACCAAGGGGATGCCGAAAACAACGACGGTGGCGGCCGCCCTGACCAGGTCAAGGGGGGTGATCTTTTTCGGTTTCTGTTTATCGCCGGCTTCGGATGAGATCATGCCCTGTCAGCCTCAATAACAGCCTTCACGACTTTGTAGCATTGGCCAATATGGGCATTGATGATCATCCTCATTGCCGTATAGCTGATGCCGGCAGATACCGCCTGCCCGACGATGGGGACATACCTCGCCGCCTGCTTTGCGGTCAGGCGGACCCCTACCTTCTTCAGGGCCTGCATCATCAACTCTTTCGTGATGTACCTGCCGATCAGATTCGTTCCGAGCCTCTTCGCAATATCGTATATAAAAATAGCTATCTGCGGATTATATTCATCTATCTGCTCTTTTGACAGGCCGAACTTCTCGCTGATCGCCGGTATTATCTGCTTCAAAAGGACAACGTCGGTGGCGATATCGGCAAGAGGGACGGGCACGGCTGAGGCTGCCGCCGACAGCAGGGACTTCTTGTTCGACATGCGCCTGCATTCTTTTTTTATCTTTTCCAATTCTTCTATAGTGCCGGCCAGCATAGGCTTTTATATTAACGCTATTGCGCAAAGATGACAAATCTTATTTTGACCCTCAATGAGCGCGGCGATCAAATTTGTTGAAAGATTCTTCAGTGGTGTGGAATACTATGGTGCCATGCACAGCGAAGGGAGCGCCCCCCGAAGTACGACGCAAAATATGCTGACCCGCGAATTTATTCTCGGGTTCCTCATATTATTTGTTTCTATCGCTGCCAACCATGCCCTCATCCCCACCCTTCCCATCTTCTTTGTAAAGTTGGGATCCAACGAGACGGAGATAGGCGTGCTCATCGGCGTTTTCGCCGCTTCTTCGCTCGTTTCCCGGTTCCTCGTAGGCAGGGCGCTGCTGAAGTACTCAAAAAAAAGCGTTATGATGTTCGGCTCCCTGCTCGCTGCTGCTTGTTTCCTTGCCTGCATCGTCCTTCGCCCTTTCTGGCCCTTTTTCGCCATAAGGCTCTTTCAGGGGGTCGCCTTCTCCTTTGTCGATACGACCGTCCTTGCATTGATCGTCAGCGTTATACCGCCGGCATACCGGGCGAAGGGCTTTGGCTACCTCCTGCTTGCGCCAACCCTCGCGCTGGTTGTAGCCCCCTCTTTCGGCATGTTCCTCATCAACCGGTACAGCTTTACCCTTCTCTTTTTGACCTGCACAGGGCTGGCGCTGTGCGCCTTTTTCTGCTCGTGCACCTTAAAAGAACAGGATAGCGCTGTGCCCGGCCAGGATGCCCCCGCCGCCAGCAGCTCTTTTTTTGACCTGAAGATCCTTGTCCCTGCTGTAACGAATTTTCTGTATAGCTTTGTCTGGGGGGCCCTCATAGCCTTTGTGCCCCTTTATGCAGTGAACTGCGGGATAAAGAACCCCGGGCATTTCTTTTCCGCTATTGCCGTAATGCTCATCGTGGGCCGGGTCCTGGGAGGGAAGATCATGGATGTCTACAACAAAGAAAGGCTTATCATGATCTTCACATTTACATCGATGGTCTCCGTGGTCATGCTCTCTTTTTCAGAAGATCTTCCGATGTTCATTCTCGCGGGATTGACCTGGGGGACAGGAAGCTCATTTTTCTTTCCTGCCTCCATGGCATATGCCCTTGATTATGCGGGCTCTTCCGGCGGCACCGCCATCGGGACCCTCCGGGCGATCATGGATCTGGGGTTGGCCGTCGGGCCCGTGGCCATGGGCATTATCGTCCCCTTTACAGGCTACCCCGTAATGTTTCTCTGCATGGCCGCGGTATGCCTTGTCAACCTCGCCTATTTCCAGTTTTATGTAAGAAAAAAGGGCAAGGCAGCGCCATAGGCATGTTTAGAACAATCTCCTCTTGACGTTCTTTATACAAGATGCTATCAACATGTTAAGCGTTAAAATTGCTTGATGGCGGGCTGATCACGAAAACCTTCGTGCCGGCGTCGGAAAACCTGTTTTGCACCGCTGCATTGCTCTCGATAAAGATGCCGAAGGCATGTAAAGGTTGAAAAAAGGGGGGTAAACAGGATGACGTCCAGAGGAAGCGCTACTGTTGCCTTTTTGTCGATCTTCATCGCCTTTGTTTTTTCAGCCGGCGCGCAGGAGCGAAGCGGCGATGTCCTGCAGCAGCTTGAGCGCAAAGAGGTCACGCCGGAAACAAGGCCTGTAAAGCCGCCCGTTATCGAGAAGGAAGAAAAAGAGAAAAAGGCCAAGGTTAAGTACAGGGACGCCGAGAAAATATTCGTCAAAAAATTCAAGGTAGAAGGCGCTACCCTCATCGATGAGCCAACGATCCGCTCGCTTGTTGAATCCTTTGAAAACAGAAAGCTTGCCCTCGAAGACATCAACGCCGTCGCAGAAAAAATAACCGGCGCTTACAGGCAGCGGGGCTACCTCATAGCCTATGCCTTCATCCCCGTTCAGGAGATAAAGGACGATACGGTAGTGATCAAGGCAATTGAAGGCAGGGTCGGGAGCATCTCCGTTTCAGGCAACAAGCACTACGGAAGCCCATTCATCGTAAAGCACCTCGAGCAGGCGCGGAAAGACCCGTCCCTCATGGAAGACAGGCTGGAGCGGGCGATACTCCTGCTCAACGAATATCCTTCCCTTAACGTAAAGACGTCCCTAAAGGCGGGCAGCCTGCCAAAAACAACGGACATCCTGGCGACGGCGTCAGACAAGCGGCACATATCCATGGGCTTAGGTTACGACAACTTCGGCTCGAGCACGATCAGCAAGCACCGCGCCTCCCTGTCGCTCGAAGCGGGCAGCCTCATTGCCGACGGCGATCTTCTGATGCTGAGGGGCGTAACGGGGCTTGACCGCATTGATCTCAACAGGCTCTCCTACGGCAGGGCTGAATACCTCATTCCCATAAACTACAACGGCACAAGGCTCGGCGTGTATTACGCCGACAACGTATACGAGGCGGGAGAATACCTTATCCCGCTCGATATCAACGGCAAGGCGCACACGGCAGGCATCTATCTGACGCACCCCTTCATAAAGCAGAGGGACAGGACGCTGGAGGCCAGGGCAGGCTTAGACTACAAGGATATGTACGATTACATGCTCGACAGCCTGAACAGCAAGGACAACGTACGGAGCCTCAATTTAGGCGCAAGCTACAACTTTTTCGACGATCTTAAGGGCAGGAACGCCGTCTCTGCAACATGGCACCAGGGCATACCCTACCTGCTCGGGGGAACGGGCAGAGACGGGACAGGCACAAGCAGGCTCGGGGCGAGCGGAGGGTTCACCAAGTTCACGGGCGACCTTGCCCGAACACAGATGATCGGGGAGTACAGCTACGCCCTTTTCAGGGCCTCGGGGCAGCTATCGAACGAAGAGCTGTTTTCGGTGGAGCAGTTCGGCATCGGCGGCATGGGAACGGTGAGAGGCTTCGACCCTTCCATGTACAGCGGGGACAGCGGCTACCTTCTGGGGGCCGAATTCTATTTTTCGCCCTTCTATCCTGAGAAAAGGATCTTCGGCCGCAAGATAGGGGAGATGCTCAAGCTCGTCCTCTTCATAGACCACGGCGGCGTTTACAGAAACAACGTCCAGCCCGGGGAATACAAGGAGGCCTACCTTACCTCCGCCGGGGCGGGCATAAGGCTTTATGGGGGGAACCTCTTTTCATTTCGGGTTGACTGTGCGGTGCCGCGGATAAACGGAAACTTCAACGCCGGCAATTCGGTCTACTATCTGCAGGCGATGGTGAATTTTGAATGACGGGGGCGAATTACCGCAATAAGGCACCTCGTTTTGAGAACAAGGGAGGGCAGGATATGAAGGACATAATATCGACTCTCGCAAAGAACAAAAGCGCGGGGGCTCAAGGCGTAGGGCCCGCAGCCGCCATCCTGTGCCTGAGCGCTTTTGCCATTCTTACCACCTTTCTCTTCTTGCCGCAGGCCGCCCTGGCGCTGCCGAAGGATGGGACCGTGGCCGCCGGCAGCTCGACGATCTCTCAGCCGAACAGCGCCACCATGCATATCAACCAGTCGACGCATAAGTCCATCATCAACTGGAAGAGCTACAGCATCGGGGCCAACGAAAAGGTCCAGTACTTCCAGCCGTCGTCAAGCTCCATCTCGCTCAACCGCGTGATCGGCGTTGACCCTTCATATATACACGGCCAGCTCTCCGCCAACGGGCAGGTGTGGGTCATCAACCCCAACGGGCTGCTCGTGGGAAGCGGGGCGCGCATCAATGTGGGAGGCTTTGTCGGCTCCACGCTGAACATGAACAATGAGGATTTCATGGGCGGCAGGTACAAGTTCATTATGGCCGAAAGGCCGGGCGCAGCGGCGGCAGGGATAACGAACATGGGAAGCATCGAGGCGGAAAGAGGGGGCTACGCCGTCCTAATCGCCCCATCGATCACCAACGAAGGCTCGATCTCATCGCCTCTCGGAACGGCCTCTCTGGCGTCGGGCAATGAGGTAACCCTCAACTTTGCGGGCAACGAGCTGATCGGGTTCACCATCGACAAGGCCGTGTTGGAACGTCCGGCAGAAGGGGGCAGCGATGCCGGAATAACCAACAAGGGAAACATTGCCGCGGACGGCGGGCAGGTGATCATATCTGCCAAGGTGGCGTCCGATGTGATGAAAACGGTGGTCAACAATGAAGGCCGCATCGCAGCCAGAACGATCGAAAACCGAAACGGACGCATCTATCTTCTCGGCGGCATGGAGAATAACGGCATCAGGGTGGGCGGCGTTCTTGACGCCTCTGCTCCAGAGGGCGGCGACGGAGGGTTTATAGAAACCTCCGCGGCGAAGGTTCATGTTAAAGACGGGGCAATCGTCACCACCGACGCACCATCGGGCAGGACAGGCACATGGCTCATAGATCCCACCAATTACAAGGTAGCGGCGACAGGCGGGGACATCACCGGCCCACAGCTCTCCACGAACCTTGGCAGCAACAATATCCTCATCCGGACGCCCGCGCCAGGGGCAGACAGCGGCGACATATTCATAGACGATGCCGTCTCGTGGAGCGCCAACACCATCTTTACCCTTGAGGCACACAGGAACATATACATCAACAAGGACATTACCGCCACGGGCAACACCGCCGGGATGGTCATTACCCCCAACTTCGACGGCGACGGCAGCGGGGGCAGCTACAGCCTGGACAAGGCAAAGATCACCCTGTCAGGGAGCAACCCTTCCCTCTTCATCGCGAGCAATGCCTATACCGTGATCAACGATGTGAACGCCCTTCAGAACATGAACAGCGGCCTTTTGGGCAGATACGCCCTGGGCAGCGATATCGACGCCTCGGCCACCGCCTTGTGGAACAGCGGGGAGGGTTTTGTGCCGGTGGGCAAGGCTGCAGCAAAATTCCGGGGCACCCTTGACGGCCTCGGCCATACGATCAGCGGCCTCTACATAAACCGCAGCACAACGGACGACGTCGGCCTCTTCGGCAATACCAGCAATGCGACGATCCGGAACGTCGGGGTGACCGATGCCGATATCACGGGGAGGTATTTCGTCGGAGGTCTGGTAGGATATAACTACGGTGGAACGATCAACAACGCTTACAGCACCGGTACGGTTAACGGCTATTCGGCTGTCGGAGGTCTGGTAGGGATGGACGCCGGGGGCGCCATCCGCTATTCCTACAGCAAAAGCAGCGCAACCGGCACGGCTGCGCTTGCGGCCGTCGGAGGGCTCGTGGGCATCAACAACGCGGACGGAACGATCACTTATTCATACAGCTACAGCCCGAACACCGTGCAGGGAGGACATGCCGGCGGGCTCGTGGGCATCAACGACGGCACCATATCGAACTGCTATGCCATCACCAAAGTGATAGGTACCAATGGCAGCGGCTACGTGGGCGGGCTGGCGGGCATCAACGACGGCACCATCATCTATGTCTATGCGGCGGGCAGCGTTTCCGGCGCCGGGAGCTACCTCGGCTCGCTGGTGGGCTACAACGACAGTATCGCCACGATCAGCGATGCATATTGCAACAAGGAGACCTCGGGCCAGGCGCAGTGCGTGGGCAACGGCGACGTCGGCTGCACGGGCCTCACAACGGCGCAAATGGAGCAGCAGGGGAGCTTCCCCGGTTGGGACTTCAGCAATAATTGGGCTATCGGCCAGAACGAATCCTACCCCTACCTTGTCTTGAACGAACAGCTCCCCCATCCCGGCCCTGGGCCGGGCCCCGGGCCGCAGCCCGCGGACGATGGCGGAACTCCCGTCGACCAGGAGACCCTCACGAGAATCGACCAGGAAGGCATTTTTCCTGACACCTTTATCTTCACGCCTTTCGCAGGCCCTACCAGACCGCCGTCCGGTCCGATCGTAACGAGTTCCGAGGAGGTAATGCAGGATGACGGCGCGAAGGTGTCTACAACCGAATACTCCGATGGTTCAAAGGTGATCGATATCGACCGCGGCGCATCAGACAGCACAAAAATTACCATAGAGCCTGACGGCACAAAAACGACCGAGACAGCATCCGGCGTTGTAACGATCGAATATCCTGACGGTACAAGGGTAGAATACGCACACGTTTCAATGTCGAGGAAAACCTATAAACCGGACGGCACGATAGTCATAGAATCCATCTATGAACCCGGCGGGGGAAACATATCCGAAGGACCCATTGCCACGATGACGATCTACCCCGATGGCAGGGCCATAACCAAGTTCCCGGACAACAGCGTCAAGACCGAAACCCCCGATGGTACGATACTGACCGAACACCCGGACGGCATGAAGGTGACCGAAACCCCGGATGGCATGACGGTGACCGAACTTCCGGACGGTACGACGGTAACGAGCATGGGCGATAAAGGAAGTCTGGCGCCCAGGACAACGGTGACCGAAAGGCCGGACGGCACGATCATTACCAAACACAGCGGCGGCACTACGGTGACCGAGCTTCCGGACGGCACAACAATAACCCAGGTGGATGGCACAATAGTGACGAGGCTGCCGGACGGCTCAAGAAAGGTTCAAGTGCCCGACCCTCCAGTCACAGTAATCGATAGAACCGTTGTCGACGATTGGACATATATCCAGTACTCGGACGGAACAAGCACGACGGAACGGGGCAAAGGTTACAAGGTCACCATGCACCCGTCCGGAAATACTGTCACCGAATTCCCCGATGGCACAAAGATGGCCGACTTTCCGGACCGTACAAGAGTGACCACATCCCCTGATGGCCGCGTAACGTTCGGCACAATTCCCAATGATAAAGAAACGCCGAAGCCATTATGGGAAAGTTTTGGATTGACCACAACCAACAAACACCTGGTAACCGAAAAGAGCGATGGGACGCAGATAGCCGACTTCCCGGACGGCAGCAGGGTAACCAAATTCACCGACGGCCGCATACTGATAGGTCTGACCCCACAGGCGGAATTCAGGCCGCCCCAGCTAAGCGAAGGCACAACATCCATGCAAGTGCAAGGCGGGTTCGTAACGCCCGAAACGCCCGGCTCCATAACGATAACCCTCTTCCCGAGCGGCACAACGCTAACCGAGAAGCCTGACGGCATGAAGCTATTCGAAAATCCGAAGCTCGACCTGCGCATCTATTCATTTCAGCCGGTAATAAAATGATGCTCTGAGCATCCGGCCCCTATTCTACTTTTTATCTGGCGCAGGCTTCAACCCCGTGCTATCATTCTACCCATGAAAATACCTCTCCTGCGGGCCTTGCACGGCCTCTTCTGCCTCGCCTTCTTCCTTGTCCTTCCGGGAATCGATCCGATAGCGCACGCCTTTGAAAAAGAAGAGGCTGTCCGGCTGTCGAAATATCTCTCCCTTGGCGTAAAGGTCAAGCGCCTGGACAACAGCCACACTTCCTATGAGTTCGGCGATCCCCTTCCTCCGAATGTGGCCCCTATCAGCAGGCTGGAATTTCCCCTGGACTCGTGGTGGGCGGGAGGAGTGCTGAGGGCGAGCTTCCCCCGGTTCTCCATGGGCATTGAAGTGCTCACGAACTCCCGGGGGGATGCCGGCGGACGGATGTACGACTCTGATTGGGACACCAACAACCCCGATTTTCTGACCACCTACAGCGCGTCGAGGTGCCGCATGGAGCCGGGCTACATGGCCGGCGCCGACGTTGATATGGAGGTCTCCGACTGGCTTCGCCTGCCCCGATGGCTCAGCCTGCGCCCTGTTGTGGGCATGCGTTATCAGCACCTCCGCCTTGTTGCCCACAACGGCATACAGTACGACCTGACGGGCGGCGCGCCCGATGATCTGCTGCCGTCAAACACTATCCGCTTCAAGCAGACATACTGGCAGTACTTTATAGGGGTGCGGTCGGGCATCGATGCAGGTCAATACATCGGGATAGAGGACCTGAAGCTGACCGCTCAGTTCGACATAGCCTACGTGGAAGGCGCCAACGAGGACAAGCACCTGCTCAGGCCGGGCAACCGGTTCACCTGCGAGGACACCTACGGCCACGCCTGGCACGCTTCGATCGGCCTGAAAAAGGGGTTGTCGAGAAACCTTTTCCTCGGCGTTGACCTTGATTATCTCCGCATCAGCACCACCGGCTCGCATCGTCTTCTGAACCGACCCTTTGGCATCGATATGAGCTGGGGGGACGGGGTCAAGGTCTGGTCGGCGCAGAAGAGCATCTCCCTGTCCCTCGAATATAGGTTCTACTGAAGCTCATTGACTTATAAAAACCCTCATGATACAAAAGCTAAGAAAATTCTTCATGAAAGATTAAGGAATATTCCCACAGACCGTCAATGCAGAAAGAACTCTGGTCAAAAGAATTTATAGCGATCACCTCTTCAACCTTATTCAGCTCCTGGGCGCATTTCGCTTTGCTGCCGACGCTGCCGCTGTACCTTTTAGAAACCCTGAAGTTCAGCAGCAGCAGCGTCGGGCTGATAATAGCGGCCTTCTCCGTCTCGGTGATCCTTGTGCGCCTCATTGCCGGCTATCTGGCAGACAACTACAACAGGTATGCGGTGTCGGTCATTTCCCTTGCTGTAATCACCGTCAGCTATGGCGCCTATCCTCTGGCCTGCACAGTTTCAGGCATGATCCTGATACGATTTTTACATGGCATCATGTTCGGCATCTCCAGCACTTCAAATGTGACGATTGCCGCCAATACCGTACCTCCTTCGCAAATGGGACAGGGCATAGGGGTGTACGCATTGACCATTCCTGTAGGGATGACACTGGGCCCGGTCTTCGGCCTGGAGCTGCTCGAGCGCCATGGCCCAAAGGGGATGTTCTATGCGCTCCTTGGCATCTCTTTCCTCTCTGTGCTGGGCGCCTTCTGCGCAAGAACGCCCTCAAAGGAGGTGGCGAGAAAGAGGTTCTCCCTTCCCAGCCTGTTTCACAAGAAGGCCTTCCCCATCTCCTTTTGCATGTTCTTTATCATGATCGCATACGGTGCGATCATTGTCTTCGTCAGCATTTACGCAACGCAAAAGGGTTTTCCTAATGTCGGGATGTTCTTCGTCCTTTTTGCAATAACCATAATTGTTTCCAGGCTGTTCGCCGGCAGGCTGTTTGATAAAGGCCACGTTTCGCAGCTCATACTGGCCGGCCTCGCGCTGATAGCCGCAGGAATGCTGTGGCTCGGGTACGCGATGGACCCCGCTCATTTCCTGATAGCAGGCATGATCAACGGTTTTGGCTTTGGAATACTCATGCCGACATGCCAGGCTGCCGTGAACAGCATGGTCAGATCCGGTGAAAGGGGCGCAGCCAACTCCACCTACTTGTTTTCCTATGATCTTGGCATTGGGGCCGGGTCGCTTGTGATCGGCTTCCTTCTCGATAAAGTATCTCTCGAAGCGATGTACCGCTACAGCGTTTTTCTGATCTTGATCGCCGCGGGCATATTTGTATTTATGGCGATCCCCCACTATTCCCGCAACAGATCATGATAGACCAGAAAGTGGCTAATGGTTGAAGATCAGCCGAATGCGACCCCATCCGTTGCGCTCGCTGCATTCGATCTGGTCTGCCATGTTGCGGATCAGCCCTGCCGATACCACGGCCATAGCTTCATCCAGCGCCTTGTCGTCATGCTCTTCATCCAGAAGCGCCTGCAGATCAACGGAAGATTCTTCGGCCAGACGAATCCCCCGCCCGGGGTAGTCAAGTGTCAATATCAGCCTGTATTCGTCAAAGGCGGCCGCCAGATGCATCGGCCCCTGGCTCAACCCGGCCCCCTGCAGAGTCTCCAGCGCCTCGCCCACGGCTATGCCTGCATGTCCGATGACGTCCCTCCTCGCCCCCCAATCTGCTCCGTTTTCTTCCAGGAACCGCATCGCCTGTATCGCTGGCCTCTGCGGGTCGAGATCGATCTCTCCATACCGGGAAACGCCGATACGAAAGATGAGATTCAAAACGATGGCGAACACGACCCCGACCAGAAGCCCCGAGCCCAGAATTGGTTTAACCGCTAAGGGCATCGTCGCGGTCAGCTCCGGAACTATCAATACCGCAATACCCGCAGCCAGGCCAAGCCCGACGGTCGCCCGCCTCCGGCTGTTAAGCAGCCTCGACATAATTAGCTCCGCTCCAGAGACGATCATATAGGCGGCCGTGTAGATCAGAATTGCCCCGATGACCGCTCTCGGCAAAAGAATAATGAACAGGCTGATCTTAGGGATACACGCAGCCAGGATGAGCATCAGGCCAACCGCAGCCCCTACTCGCCGGGACGATACACCGGTTGTGTGCATGAGGCCCAGGTTGGCCGATGAACAGGCGACCGTCAGCGTTCCTGTCAGTCCGCTTATGGCATTACAAATGCCCATCGTGTTCAGCAGCCGGCCGATCATGGGCAGATCGGGGCGCCGCCATTGTTTGTCGTTCATCCTGTCAGCTATTACACCGCAGCCAATCCCGTCCACCGCGCTGATGAGCAGCGTCAAAACCAGCGGAATGATCGCACCGGGAACCCATGTGGGAAAAGGCGGCCTGTAGTCCTCAAAGGGTATGGCAAACAGGGGCTGTCCCGCCACGGCAGTCAGCTCAGCGGCGCTGAAGTGTCCGGTCAGAAACGCAATCAGCAAACCAACGGCGACGCCGATGATAAGGGCAAATACCCGGATACGCCCCGAAGACCAGACGGAGATCGCCGTGATGGTTCCCAGTGTACAAAGGGCGATGATCACTGAACCCGTGTTGAAGAGGGCGATCCCTTCTCTCAGGCCTATAAACCGCCGCACGCCCCCGGGCAGCAAACATATTCCTAAAAGCACCAGCAAAACTCCGGTGACCTCTGGCGGAAAGAGGACCCGCAAATTAGGCAGGAAACGGCCCATGAGGAAGACAATGAAGCCTGACAGCAGCAGGCCGCCAGAGGCGGCGCTTAGCCCGAACGTCATCACGACGGGGATGAAAACCACCATTGTGACCGGGCTGGGTATAAGGACAAGCAGATGTCCGGCGCTGATCCGGGTGGTAAGGCTGTTCAGCAGAGTACCGATGCCCATCACCACAATGCCCATCGACACAAATCCTCTTCGCTGGACGCCTTCTAGCCCTATATCCTGGCTGACGATCACCAGGTAGACTACCAGCATGAGCGCCACAAATGCGTGCTGGATCCCGAGCATCAGGATTGTGGAAGGCGGGGGCGTTTCCTGGGCGATGTAGAGCATATCGCGGGGCTTCTCTCTTTCTGTTTCGACAAAGAGAGGCAGGAGTTTATTCAACCACGCTCTGCGCTTCATGTTACGCCTTGAAAGATCTTGCCGGGCTTGGCCTCTTACAAATAGGGATGTGGTTGATCAACGCGACCAACCCTTGCCTTGCCGGTATGTAAAAATGAAGAGAGGAGATCATATGCGTCCTTCATGGCACCTTTTTCAGTCATCGAAGATCACGTCAACCCACCAGGGGATCAGGTAATCAGAGATGTCCTTTTCTGTATGGCCGGCAACTGCTGCTTTTTGCAGATAGTTCTTTACAACATGGCGGATACATTCATTGCTGAAGTGGCCTTCTGATGATCCGGCAATCTTATAGATGCCATTTTCTACTGCTTTCTTCCTTACGGTTTTTCTGAACTTGCCCAGCTCCTCCTTGTCCTGCATATCGCCTGAATATACGCCACAGTATTCTCCTTGAATTGTTCTCACTTCTGATAAACAAACAGACGGGAACAAGAAGACAACGGCAACTAAGGCAATCCAGGGAACTTTTAATTTCATCGATTCCTTCCTTTTAATGTGTCCGTGATCTTGCCCCTCTTGTTGCATTATGAAGCGCCCTTAAAATAGATCAACAGCAGCCGTTCGATGAGAAGCCTTGCCTGGCTTCCGGTGGACCTTGCATCCTGCGACCGGGGCAGGTCACAGGTTCAGGATCAGATCCCCGAGGGAGCGTTTTGGTACGTGGTGTACCCCGTCCTTATCCCTCCAGTACCTTATGTCTCCATCCCTGACCTCTTCAAGAACAACTGTTTCCTTTGGGACCCCGAGGGCGATCACGAGAAGGATCTCATATTGTTCCGGTATCGCAAGCCGCGCCCTCAGATTCTCCCTCTGGACTGAACCGATAATGCATCCGCCATATCCCATCTCGGTAGCCCCGGCAAGGATCGATTGCGCGGCAATACCATGATTGACGCTGAAATTCGTAGTGATCTCTGTATCTCCCAAGATCACGATGTAGGCGGATGGCCTCTCCCCCTCCTCGGGCCCGTCCCAGTCTTTCAGGTACCCTGCCCATGCGAGACAGGGGAATATCAGGCTGTTCCTGTCAGGCGTACTCGACAGAACAAACTTAAGGGGCTGCAGATTGGCGGCGGACGGAGAGAGGCGGGCAAGTTCGATGAGATCTTTAAGCGCCTCTTCCGGCACGGGCCGGTCTTGGAAAAACCTGCGGTAGCTTCTGTTTTTCTTGATGATCTCATAGATCATGACAGGATTGTATCACGCCAAAAGTTCCGTTGACAACTATAATCAATAATAGGGGACGTAGTTGACTAACGTGCCTTGCTCTTTCCCCATTTATTTTACCAAAACCACCAAGCTCTGCTATACTTGGATGAGACAGAAGGGGTATATGCAGGGGGAGTTACCATGAATCCTGCTCAGCGTATCGTTTCGTTCACCGGATATATAATGCTGGCCGTAGGGGTATTCATACTGGTTTTTTGTTCGTACCGCATCGCCGAAGGTATGGCAAAGAAGGGCTGGGCGTCAACGCAGGGAACCGTTCTCAAACGGGAGAGGATCAATACGCTCCTTAATGCCAAGTACGAATCCCGCTATACGTTGAGGATCGATTATAAATACGGGATTGACGGGAAAGTGTACCACGGTCAGGATTGCATTATCCCCTGGTACACTTTTGGGGAATCGAAAGACGGGATCAAACAACTTGAAGGGTCTTATAAGACAGGCGGTCCGATCAAGGTCTTTTTTGACCCGATGAACGCGGGAAGATCCTCATTAACGACAGACGTGATCCGGTTCATAGGGTGGCTGTTGGGCTTTGGCGTATTGTTCCTCGGTTTAGGGGTATTGAGCGTAATAATGAGAAACAGGCTCACCAGGCCGAATCGCCCGGAGGATGGGCAACAAGTATGAGCAGCGAACGGCGGCGCAAATCCTTCCGGCTCTTCTGGCACATTTGCGGCTTTGCGGCCGGCATCATCCTCGCCGCCATCGGGCTGGCATCGTTCATCCTGGTCTGCCTCTTCATCTATGAAGCAAGGAACACTTCACATGTCTGGGCCCTTTCGGCGATATTCGGTTTCCTGGGGGTCGTAGTACTCCTTCTTTTTCTTTTAGGCGCGAAGATAGCCCGGGACACCGTCCGGTCCATGCGGGACCGTTCGCTCGACGGCGTCGACCTGGACAGGCAGCCGTGGATGGCAAACGAGGAATGGCGAAAAAGGCGCATTGTTCACAGGATAGGGATAGTCCCCGCGGTGTACGTTCTCTGGATATTGGCCTCGATAATGCTGGTCGGAGCTTCGATATTCGCCGTATTGACCGTGCCGATCAATATTCTGGCGACCGCTTTGCTGATCTCCTGCGGGATCGCACTTGCCCTTGGCTGCCTGTACCGGTACCTCAAGGAGAAGAACGTCGCGATCAGCCTCCGCGGGGTCGTTCCGTTGATCTTTACCCTGCCGGTGCTCATCATGATGCCCGGCAGCGCGTTTGGCCTGTTCTCACCCGAGACGAGGAGATTGTTGGAGCTGGTAGCCGGCATCATAATGGTCTGCGGGGTCGCGGTCGTTTTCGTCTATCTCTATCTTAAGAAAAGGAAGTTCGGCATCTCGATCTGCCACCTCAAGACGCTGCCGGCCTTCGTGGGCGGCGCCCTCGAGGCGGAGATCGAGATCGACTTTCCGAAGATCAAGACGGGATTGCCCGAGCTTCCTGAGGGCCCCGTCGAAGTGGAGCTCCTGAACTTCGAGTCTACCGGCCGCAACACGATCGTCCACTGGAGGACCAACGGCACGATCCCGCCTTACACGCTGATCAGGCCCGGCGACGGCACGCTCCGTGTTCCGGTCAAGGTCGAGATACCGGACGAGGCAAGGGAAAAAATGGCAAAGAAGACATTTTGGACGGGCTCGGCCTGGAAGCTTGAGGTCCGGGCCCCCTTTCCGGGAGTTGACTACGCATCGTGGTTCATTGTCCCGGTGTATCTCCCGCAATCCGGATAAGACAAAATTGCCCCTGAACACTTCCATACCGGCATGGCCGGTTTTTGGAGAGCGGTCGGCACAACGAGCGGGGGGGCAGGTAAGCATTGACAATTTTTTTATTTAATATCAGAATAGATGGAAATGAAAAAAGGGAGGTTACATGCAATCTGTAGGTATATATCAAAGCTCTTTTGGTTTGGAAAATCATGGTATTCGGAACACGAATGTAAAATACTGGAATCTTCCCACGCCGCTTCTGTATGAGGAGGCCATCCGGCGCCGGGAGGGCAGATTGGCCCATCTCGGGCCCCTGGTAGTGCGCACAGGTTCGCATACCGGCAGATCGCCCAACGATAAGCTTATCGTCAATGAGCCGTCTTCGGCAGACAAGGTCTGGTGGGGCAAGGTGAACAGGCCTCTCGACCCCGATCATTTTGCCAACCTTTATCACCGGCTGCTGGCTTACCTTCAGGGCAAGGACGTTTTCATCCAGGACTGCTTTGCGGGCGCCGATCCTTTATACCGCCTGCCGGTCCGGATCATCACCGAAACCGCCTGGCACAGCCTTTTTGCCCGCAACATCTTCATCCAGGCGCCGCCCGAACAGCTCGTCAAACACGTGCCTGAATTTACCCTGATCAATGTACCCAATTTCAATGCCGTCCCGGAACTGGATGGTACTCATTCAGAGGTGTTCATAGTTATCGATTTCTCAAAAAAGTTAGTGCTTGTGGGCGGCACCCAGTATGCCGGAGAGATCAAAAAATCCATCTTTACCGTACTCAATTACCTGCTGCCCCAGCAACATGTGCTTTCCATGCACTGCTCGGCAAATATCGGCAAAGCGGGCGATGTGGCCATCTTTTTCGGGCTTTCGGGAACGGGGAAGACATCGCTTTCGGCAGACGCGGCGCGCACCCTCATCGGCGACGACGAACACGGCTGGAGCGACCGGGGGGTATTCAATTTTGAGGGTGGGTGCTATGCCAAGATGATCAAGCTCTCTGCGCAGGAAGAGCCGGAGATCTATGAATGCACGCGCCGCTTTGGAACAGTGCTTGAGAACGTGGCGTATAACCCTGTGACGGGCAGGCTCGACCTTGACGATGATTCACTTACGGAAAACACCCGGGCAGCCTATCCTATTGCCCATATACCCAACGCCACCAGGGAGGGCCTGGGCGATCACCCCAAGAACATCATCATGCTTACCGCAGATGCTTTTGGCGTATTGCCGCCTCTGGCCAAGCTCACACCGGACCAGGCCATGTACTATTTTCTTTCCGGGTACACGGCAAAGGTAGCGGGCACAGAGAAAGGCGTTACAGAGCCCCAGGCAACATTCAGCACATGTTTCGGCGCCCCCTTCATGGCCCTATCCCCCACGGTTTATGCCGAGCTGCTCGGGGAAAAGATCGCCAGGCACAAGGTGAACGTCTGGCTGGTGAACACCGGCTGGAGCGGCGGGCCATACGGCGTGGGAGAGAGGATAAAGATTTCCTATACCCGTACCATGGTCAATGCGGCGCTGAACGGAGATCTGGACAACGTGCCGACAGTGAACGATCCGATCTTCGGGGTAGCCGTGCCGGGTTCCTGCCCCAACATCCCGAAGGAGGTCTTGAACCAGCGCAGCACCTGGCGCAGTCCTGCGGAGTACGATGCCCAGGCGGGCAAGCTCGCCAGCATGTTCATCGAAAACTTCAAGGAATATGCCGGTAAAGTTCCTGCAAAGGTGGCAGAGGCAGGACCAAAAAATGGTTTTAACTAAGAACCATCAACCAGTCGTAGCACGGCGTTGGATCACCTTCCAGTCACCATGTCGCCATAGAGGATAACCCTATGAAGGACCAATCCAGGACGAAGCAGGAGCTGATCAAGGAATTGGCTGCTTTACGACGGAAGATCGTGGAGCTGGAGAGCATGAGGTCAGATCCCGCGCCAATTGATCATCGACAACGGCAGCATGTGGAGGAACCGGAGAAAGGCCCGTCGGCATCAAGCAAGATCCAGGTTTCCGGGATCAATGTTGCATGGGATGCCGTACGGGGCACCTGTACATTTGAGGACCTCCCCGTGGTAATGATGTGGGTTGACGCCACCCTGGCAGGGCTTATGTCCGGCGTTCAGGCCATGGTGGGGACGGAGCGTTTCTTCCTGGCTTTGCAGGGCGAAGGGCGGAAGAGCGTAGAGGCGGACTGGCAGGTAATTTCACAATATCCAGATTTCCGTGACGGGTTTACGGCGATCGCCAACATTGCGGCGGTGGCCGGTTGGGGTTACTGGGAGCTGGCTTCTCTCGATACGGAACGAAGGGAATGCCATTTTCGCATAAGAGACAGCTGGGAGGGCCGTTACCAGAGATCACTGGGGGTGTGCTGGGGGAGCGGAATGCTCGCCGGCAAGATGGCGGGCTATTGCACGAAGCTTTTCGGAACCAACTGCTGGGCCGACCAGACGCATTTTATCGCGAAAGGAGATAACTGTGACGAGTTTTTCGTGCAGCCATCCCCACGATCGATCGAGAATGAGATCGAAGACCTTCTTGTGTCTGGTGAGGCGACACGGGCGGATATGGCTGTGGCTCTAAAAAAGCTGGAGAAAGAGATCGCGGAGCGCAAGCATGCGGAGAATGCCCTGAGGACCGCCAATAAACAATTGCAGGACATTATCGAGTTCCTGCCCGACGCGACCATAATAGCCGATAAGGATAATAAGGTAATTGCCTGGAACCGTGCCATGGAGGAGCTGACCGGTGTGTCCAAGGCGGCAATAATAGGCCAGGACCATCACCAGGCCACTATCCCTTTCTATGGCGAAGTACGCCCGTCTTTGATGGACCTGGTCTGCGTTGATGACAAAGAGCTGGCAGATAAATATTCCGCCGTGAGGCGCATCGGAGCCGTTGTTCATGCCGAAGCATTCACCCCGGCGCTCTATAATAACAGGGGCGCCCATGTCTTTGCGGTAGCCAGCCCGCTCTTTGACGAAGCGAACAACGTTGTCGGCATCATCGAATCGATCAGGGACATTACCGAGCGCAAGCATGCGGAGGATGCCCTCCGGGAGAGCGAAAAAAAATATCGTGAATTTGCCGACCTGCTGCCGCAGATAGTCTTCGAGACGAACATACAGGGTACGATAACGTTCGTCAATCGCTCTGCATTGGCCATGTCGGGGTATACTCAGGAGGATGTTGAGAAGGGCGTGAATATGCTTGATACAATTATTCCCGAAGATCGTGAACAGGCGCGAGAGAGCCTGAAGCAACTTCTGGCGTCGGGGATATCTCTCGGCAACGAGTACACCTTCCTGAGAAAGGATGGGGGCACATTCCCCGTCATCATACATACCAGCACCGTGATCCGTGACGGGCATGTTGTTGGGTTGCGGGGATTTGCCGTGGATATCACCGACCGAAGGAGGACCGAGGAGGCATTGCGCAAGAGCGAGGAGAGATTCCGCAATATCTTTGAAAATGCGACCGAAGGGATCTATCAGACAACGCCCGAGGGCAGATACCTGAATGTGAACCCGGCTTTTGCAAGAATGTTCGGTTACTCATCGCCGCAGGAAATGATCGATTCCGTCTCAAATATAGGCCAACAGCTTTACGTGAATCCGAAAGACAGGGAAGAAATGGTCAGGAAGCTCCGTGAACATGGCCGGGTAGAAGGGTACGAGGTTCAGGTTTACCGCAAGGACAGGAGCAAATTCTGGATATCCATAAACATTCACACGGTTCGTGATGAGGCAGGAAGCATCAAGTACTTCGAAGGCACGAACCAGGACATCACTGAGCGCAGGCAGACAGAAGAGGCCTTACGTGAATCGGAGGGCAAGTTCAAGGACCTGGCGGAAAAATCCATGGTCGGCATTTACCTCTACCAGGATGGGGTGTTCAAATATATCAACGGAGGACTTGCTGAGATCTTTGGATATGCACCCGAAGAGATAATCGATCGTTTGGGCCTAAAGGATGTTATCCATCCGGCGGATCTTCAGATGGTGCAGGAAAATGTCCGTCAACGTTTATCTGGAGAAAAACAATCCAAACGCTACGAATTCCGTGCCATAACCAAAAATGGGGATGTAAAGCGCGTGGAAGTTTATGGATCCCAGACACTCTACCTTGGAAAGCCTGCTGTTGTAGGTACGGTATTGGATGTTACGGAACGTCGGAAAGCAGAAAAAGAGCTGCTGGAGAGCGAAGAAAAATACCGGCAGCTCGTTGAGAACGCATCAGAAGCCATCTTCGTGGCCCAAAATTATAAACTGGTCTTTGTCAATGCGGCGACGGCTAAATTGACCAGGTACACGGTCTCGGAATTGATGACAAGGCCATTTGTTGATTTTATTCATCCCGAAGACCGTGACATGATTGCCGAGCGCCACCTGAGCCGTCTGAAAGGTGAAGAGATTCCTCATGCTTATTCCTTTCGCATCATTCGTAAGGACGGACAGATACGGTGGGGGGAGCTGCACGCGATCCTCATCCATTGGGGAGGCGAACAGGCGACGCTTAACTTTCTCACTGACATCACCGAGCGCAAGTACCTCGAATCCCAGCTCGCCCAGTCCCAAAAGATGGAGGCTATCGGCACCCTTGCAGGGGGTATCGCCCATGACTTCAATAATATCCTTACGGCGCTCATCGGGTACGGGAACATCCTCCAGATGAAGATGAAGGAGGACGACCCGTCGTGGGTCTACGTGGAACAGATCCTTGCATCTTCAGAGAAAGCCGCCAACCTCACGCAAAGCCTCTTGGCCTTCAGCAGGAAGCAAGCCGTAGAGCTGAAGCCGCAGACCGTCAATACCATTATCGGCGGCATCGAAAAGCTCTTAAAGAGGCTCCTTACCGAGGACATCACGCTCACCATCATTCTTCCCGATAATGACCTCACCATCATGGCAGACATCACCCAGATCGACCAGGTCCTTATGAACCTCGCGACCAATGCACGGGATGCCATGCCCAGAGGCGGCACCTTGACGATCGAAGTGAAGGAATCTACCATAGACAACGCATTTATCATAGGGGAGGACTATGGCCGGCCCGGTGCCTATGCCCTCATCTCGGTCACCGATACCGGCATCGGTATGGATAAGCAAACGCAGGAGCGAATCTTCGACCCCTTCTTCACTACCAAGGAGGTCGGGAAAGGGACAGGCCTCGGGCTCTCCACGGTCTATGGCATCATCAAGCAGCACAATGGGTCCATCCATGTCGAGAGCGAGCCGGGCCGGGGCTCGGCCTTCCGCATCTATCTCCCCGTGGTGCCCATAAGCGTACAGCACAAAAAAGCTGCACCCCTTCCCGTGGAAGGAGGCACCGAGACCATCCTCCTTGCCGAGGACAACTCGGCGGTGCGTGAGCTTACGAAAGAAGTTTTGACCTTATCAGGATATACGGTGATCGAGGCGGTCGACGGAGAGGATGCCATCCGGAAGTTCCTGGAACACAAAGACACCATCGGCCTCATGCTCGCTGATGTCGTCATGCCAAAGAAGAACGGAAAAGAGGTCTACGAGGAGATCATCAAAGTTATGCCCAACGCCAAGGTCATCTTCATGAGCGGCTACACCGGGGATGTGGTGCTTGAGAAAGGGGTCTTTGAAGATACCATCGACTTCATCAAAAAACCCCTTGTACCGGATGAGCTCCTTCTGAAAATACGGACGGTGTTAAATAGATAACATACCCTTGAAGAACGTCCCCCTGCTCTCTCTGCTCTTTATTTCCTTACTTCCCGCGCGATGCCCTGATAGCCCTGGATCGAATCGTCGGATCCCTTAAAAGGGGTCCCGTTGAGCAGGCAGGTCATCACGGTGCCATCTTTTTTCTTCAGCTTTACTTCGAAATAATCGATGAAACCCTGTTCCTCGATTGTCTTTATGTACATCTTGCAATCATCCTTGTTCAGGTACGTGTCGATGGCGCGGAGCCCTTTTACTTCTTCCTTGGTATAACCGAAGAGCTTCAGGAATGACCGGTTCACATCGGTGAGGTTTCCTTTTTTGTCGGTAATGAATATTGCATCCATTGAGTCTTCGAAAAGCGTCCTGTATTTTTTCTCCTTTTCTATAAGGGCATGTTCAAATTTTTTACGCCTCGTAACATCCAGTATGACGCCCAGCACTTCAATGATGCGCCCGTGCTCCTTGATGGCTGTTGTGCTTATATTTGCCCATGATATGCCTTTTGCCGTCTGGAAGGGGAATTCATAGGGAGGGACTTCTTTGCCCCGCACCGTGTCTTCAAAATGTTTTTTGACGTTCTCCCGGTCTTCCGGGGAGACCACGTCAAAGAGGCTTTTGCCAATGTACCATTCCCGCGAATACCCTGACCTCTGAACGACCACGTCGTTTACGAACGTAAAACGCCCTTCCGTGTCAAAGATGAGGATCCCGTAATGCATATTCTTCAAGCTCGACCTGAAGCTAAGTTCGCTCTTCCCGATGAAATCTTCTGCTTTCTTGAGGTCGGTGATGTCCTGAGATGCTACCACAACGTGGGTGGCAAATCCCTTTGCATTGAAGTACGGGGAGTAGGATACGCGGTAACACCGTGGATCCTGCCCGGGAAACTCGAGCCAGTTCTCATAGTGCACCACGCTGCCGGCAAAGCATTGGTCCAAATGCGGCTTGATGACATTTTTGAACATTGCTTCGCCCCAGATATTTGCCACCGTGTTGCCAATGAAATCCTTCCTGCTTCTTCCGTGGTCCCTGCAGTAGACATCGCTCGCAAAATCATAGACATAGGACCTGTTGATGAGGGTCATGGAATCAAGCACAAAATTTGATTTGGGCTTATCTTTGGTTTCCTTTTCGTTTTGAGTCGGTTCCGTCATGTTCCGTGATGCATTTTCAGTCTTTTTCAAGCCAGTCCTCCTTATAAAAATGAGCTAAGAACAGACATTTTATATTAAACTGGTGCTAATGGCAAAAAAAATTTCAAAAATTTTGCCCCTGCCCCGTCCTGCCCTACTACTCTGCATTGATCATTGATATTTTTTAATCGAGCTGCAGGCTGGTCTTGCTAATGCCGTCCGGAAGTACAGTGGACTTGAACCCCATTCTCTTGCTCAGCCTCAGCATCTTGTCGTTCTCCGTGAGCACGATCCCGTATATCTCCTGTAATCCCTTATCCCTGGCGATCCCTATGACGGCATCGAGGAGCTTCTCTCCCAGGCCCTGCTTCTGGAATTCATCGTGAATAAGGATGGCGAATTGGCCTTTTCCGGAGTCTGGCTCAACAATAAGACGGCAGCCGCCTATGATCCTTCTGCCGCCCTCTTCTTTCAGTTCCGCCGCGATGGCGATCTCCCTGTCGTAATCTATATTGCAGAAATGCATAAGCATCCTGTGGGTGATCTCCATGACCACGAAGAACCTCACCCTGAGCGTCTCTTCCGACAGCGAGGAGAGCATCTCTCTTACCAGGGGCTCGTCTTCTGCCCTAAGAGGCCGGAGCAGCACGTCTCTCCCGTCACGGATCTTCCAGGGTATCGTATAGCGGGACGGATAAGGCATGATGATGAGATGCGGGTATTGAACAATACCCTTCTGGTAATCTTTATCGACCTGGATCGCCGTATGCCTCGCATAAACCTCCCCGCCGGCAGTCACCGCACACTCTATCTCTATCTCGGCGATCTCGGGAAAATCAACGATGAGCTTTGCAAAATTTATCAGGACCTCCTCCATGCGTTTCGCCGCCGGCCCTCCGGCCGCGGAAAATTCTGCTTCCTCTATCAAACGCCTCGCAAGCACCCGGTTAAGCGGGGGCAATCCGACGGCAAAACCGCTTCGACCTTTTATCCCGCCGGTCATGCATATCAAGAGGATGGCCACCCCAAAATCAAGGTCTCTCAACGACCTCAAGGCCCATTCATCGACAACGCGTTCCTGTGCCGCGGCATCCCCGCCCTGGCCAAGGTCTTCCAGGATGGGAATGCCGTAATTCTTGAGAAAACCGGCAGACTCATCCGGGGTCAGGATATCCCTTTGATCCCTAACGGCATCACGGAGTACCCCTCTCAGGTGGGTTGTCAACCTCATCTCGTTCTCAGGCGCCTCTTCCGGCGTCTCATATAAAAGCTCGATGCCCCTGTGGTATTTGAGCATGTAGATGTAAGCCCTGACCGCTTCCTCCGGTGTCCCGTAGACCGGCACGTTTGCCTCCCTGAAAACCTCAATACCCTCCCGGGAGTACTGGTCGCCCATCCAGACGGCGACAACCGGTTTTGCGGCCTTCGACAAACAACCCACCAGCCTCCTTGCCAGCTCGCCCGGGTCAGCATGAGAGGCGGGTGCATATATGATGAGGGCGCCGTCCACGCCGTCATCTTTCAAGCACACATCGGTTACCTGCGCATATCTCTCCACATCTGCGTCCCTTGACAGATCCAGGGGGTTGCTCCTGCTCCAGGAACAGGGCATGATCCGGTCGAGCTTCTCCATGCCGGCTTTAGAAAGAACCGCAAGCCGCCCTTTCTGTTCCACGAGAGCATCAAAGGCGATGATGCCGATGCCGCCCGAATTGGTGATCACCGCCAGCCTCGGCCCCCTGGGGAGGGACCTCGAAATAAGTACTTTGGCCGTGTCAAAGAAATCGTCGGTCTCCTTTACCCTGACTATGCCGGCCCTTTTGAATGCAGCGTCGTATACCGCGTCATTTCCTACCTTAATGCCTGTGTGGGCGATGAGCGCTTCCGTGCTCTCAGGGTACCGTCCAGGCTTCAGGATCACAATAGGCTTGTCTCTCGCGAAACAGCGGGAAGCGCTTATGAACTTCTTTGCATCTTTTATACGCTCCACGTAGAGCATAATGCTTTTTGTAAAATAGTCTTCCTGGAGAAGATCGATGAGGTCAGAGAGATCAACATCTGCCATTGAGCCGAGAGACGCAAACATGCTGAAACCTATCCTGTTGTAAATCCCCCAATACAACATGGCGGCAGCAATGGTACCGCTCTGGGAAACAAACGCCGTGCTGCCCGGTAAAAGATCTGCCTCGAGAAAGGTGGCGTTGAGGCCAATACGCGGCAGAATAACGCCGCCGCTATTTGGCCCGATAACCCTCATGCCGCACCTTTTTCGTATTTCCCATATCCTCTCCTCAAACCCCTTCCTTTCTTCTATAGAACCCTCAGGGCCGGGAGAGATGATGATCGCTCCTTCCACGCCTTTATCCCCGCACTCTTCCGTCGCAGAGAGGACCAGGTCATCGGGCGCCACGATCACGGCAAGGTCGATGTGTTCATCTATGTCAGATACAGAGGATAAACAATCGAGGTCCAACACCTTTCTTTTGTCCGGGTTTACTGCCCATATCCGCCTCCCTTCCGATGAGAGCAGGTTGTCAAGGATCGACCGTTCGCGAGAACCTGCCCGGTCGTCTGCTCCAATGAAAGCAACGGTTTTAGGGTTGAGCATTTTTCCCAGGTCGCCCATCTTCCCTCCGCAGCGCTTTTCAACCATTTTCCTGCAATTGCAGGTCTTTGCTACCGCGGCTGCTTCGTGGCCGCTTTCTTTGTCTCTTTCTCCAGCGTTTTGCCGTCCTTGCGTTTGGGGGCCTCTTTCTGGCCGATACTGAATGTCTTGCCTGAGACGGTTATGGTGCCCTTTCGTTTGGCTCCCCTATTCTCATCCACTGTGTACTGAACGGCACCGCTCCCCTTTGACGATGCGCCGGATGTTATGTGTATCCAGGGGGTCCTCGTCTTTGCCGACCATGCGCAATCGTCACCCGTGGTTACCTTGAATGTCCCCGTAGTGCCTTTCGATTCCACCGTTGCCCGTGTAGGTAGAATGGTGGCCTTGCAATTGTTTTTCGTGGTCCCCGCTGCTGCCGGGGCGCCTCTGTCTGACTCTGCCTCCTGCTTTACCGTGACCGTCTTCCCCGCCACCTGCATTGTCCCGGTGCGCGGCGCACCCGTCTTGTTCGCCGGCACCCTGTACTGCACGGTCCCGCTCCCTGAGCCGCTCGCCGTCATAATCTGGATCCAGCCGGCACTCGTCGTCGCGGTCCAGGGACAGTTCGCCTTGCTGGAGCTGAGAGTGAGCTTGAGCGGTGGCGAGGAGGCTCTCCGGGGGTCTGATGAATCCGATCCATGCCAGGCCACAGAAACGCTTACAGGCGAAACCGAAACTGAACAGGCGCCGGCATATTCCTGGTTTATCGTAACGATCTTTCCCTCCACGTTTATCGTCCCGGTGCGCGGTTTCCCCGACGTGTTCTGCAATACCCTGTACTCGACATATCCGCTTCCCGTTCCCCTGCGGGTCAAGACATTGATCCAGGGCGCGTTCCCCAGCGCCTCCCAGCGGCAGCCTGCCTTGCTCGTCGTGACGGCCAGTTTGGCCGGCGGCCCCGAGACGCCTCCCCGGGGATCCGAAGGCGCTTCCGGTGCCCCCTGCTCACGCACGGAAACGCTCGTTGGCGATACTGACACAACTTTGCAAACGGTGTCGGAATCCTGCTGGATCGTAACGGTCTTTCCCGCCACCTGCATGGTCCCGGTGCGCGGCGTGCCCGTTGTATTCTGCGTCACCCTGTACTGCACGGTCCCGCTCCCTGCGCCTCCCGACGACAGAAGCTGGATCCACGAAGCACCCGACGATGCGCTCCAGCTGCATTCAGCCTTGCTCGCCGTGACATTGATCTTGGGAGGTCGAGATGAAGCTCCCCGGGGATCGTTCGGGTCCGGCAAACCGTTCACGGGCGCAGTGGCTTTTGCCGGCGATACGGAGAAGGTACAGGCCTGCGCCCCTGCCCCGTCGACAGCGCAAAGAACAAAGGCGCATAAAGCAATCAGGCAGGCGGAAAACATCGTTGCACTCTTTGGTCCCATCATTATTTCCCTCGAATGGATCCGTTTATTCTTTTCGATGGTAAAACGAAGGCGCGCGATTGTCAACAAAAAGGAGGGCGGCCACGGCTGGTTGGACGATTTCGTCTTGAAATTCAGATATAATTGAAAGACAATGAAGAAAACAGCGCGGTCGTGACAGGGGTGATTGACATGATAAGCGGGCGGTCAATACTTACCATAACAAATGAAATAGCCTATCTCCATGCGATCCAATCATTTGCGAGGGAGCTCGCAAATGAGATCGGATTCGGGAAAGACGATCAGGACGCGATCCTTCTTGCCCTCGAAGAAGCCGTAACCAATGTGATCGAACATGCCTTTGAGCCGGCTGAACGAGCTGCCTTCCAGATCATCTTTGAGCCATCTACGGCAGGAATAAAGATCATTATAAAAGACAGGGGCCTTCCTTATGATCCGGGTCTTGTCCCCGGATACACAGAACCTGACGATATTGGGGACATGCCTTCCCATGGCCTCGGTTCTTACATCATGAAGAAATGTGTTGATGAGGTATCCTTTATCAATCTGGGAAAGGAAGGAAAAGAACTGCACCTCATAAAACATTTCCCAAAGAAAAGCATCGCTGAATATGATGAAGCATCAAGATCGGAACCTGTCCCGGAACGCTCTGAAAAAAGTGTTTTTCCAACTCAATTGCAGGAGATCGAGGTGAGGCTGATGAGGCCTTCCGAGGCCGTGGAAGTCTCAAGGCTGTTCTACCGTACGTACGGGTATTCTTACTTTTCGGACGTGATGTATTACCCTGACAGGCTTGCGGAACTTAACCGGCAGGGTGCTCTTATCTCCATCGTTGCGGTATCCGGCGAGGGCGAGATCGTCGGGCATCAGGCCATGATCAGAGATGCTTTGACCGACACGATCTTTGAAGCAGGAAGAGGGGCGGTGAAAACAAGTTTCAGGGGCCATAACCTGTTATTGAGAATGATGGAATTTCTTATCGATAAAGCGAAAGCCGATGGGTTTAAGGGCATCTATGGAAAGCCGGTCACTGTTCATGAATATTCGCAGAAGGTGACGGGGAGAATAGGCTTTAAGGACTGTGCGGTGCTCCTTGGATGTGCGCCTTCCGATATAGCGTTCAAGGGCATAGCCGGAAAATTCTCCCAGCGGGGCACATATGTGTACTGTTTTTTGCCCCTTGTTCAGCTTCCTGTCGTTCCCGTCTATCTTCCCTCCCATCATGAGGCCATTTTACGTAAGATATACTCGAATCTGGGACTAAGCAAGAATTTCATAACGTCGCACAGCAGCGTTCCGGAAGACGACCTTTCCATCATGAGATCGAAGATCATTCCCGAAGACAATATCGCCGAAATAGTGATCCGCCATTACGGGAGGGACTGCGTGGCAGCTCTTCGGCGCCTCCTCAAGGATCTTTGCGTCAGGAAGATAGACCAGATCACCCTGTTTCTGGACCTCGGAGATCCCGCCACGGGCATCATGTGCGAAAAGTTCGAAGAGCTTGGATTTTTCCTGTCAGGCATGATCCCCTGCCTCCACTTCGAGGACACCCTGATGCTTCAGTATCTCAATAATATTGTACTCGACTATTCGCAGATAGACGCTTACTCCGATATGACAAAAGAACTGCTCGCCTACATAAAGGAAAGAGATCCTAACAGGGAGGGTCCAGGACAGTGAGGGAACACGTCTGCACGTCCAAACGCCTTCTCATTCATTTCGTGTGATCTGCTGGATTACAAGACCTGACTACACCGGTTTTCCAAGACAAGGAAAATTCTTTTTCATAGGAGAAGATATTTATAATTTTATGGACGTCCCTGATGTATCCACTATCCATTACGTTATTTTCTATCCATTTCGGTCCATTTGGATATTTTCTATGACACTTTGGTGACACTTGGAAGATTTAATATTGTACTAATTTAAATACAGACTATTTCAGTGCTTCTAACCCTCATATGACTTTGATGTTACTTTCTGCTATCCACAGAATCAATGTTCTCCAAAACATTGAAGATTTCATATAGGTTTTCTCTTGCAAAATATATACAATAGGGAGAAAATGAAGAAAAAGGGGCGGGTATGATAAAAATCTTAGCAGAAGATCTTATTTACTTACTTAAGAACGTCCCCGTTCTACGTTCCAGAGCCTCCCCTAATACCATCATGCGCATCTCTTACTGGTCGTCCTCTCGCTAGCCACATGATTAAAGCAGCTAAAGATCTCTTTGCATCTCCTTCAACCCTTGCCATTTCCCACACAGGTTCAAAAAATAATGGATGAGCAATAATCTGCTCACATATTTTTAAAGCTCTTTCGCATGGCCCCCTATATGACCCATTTAATCCTTTCCTGATCATGCCGGCACCCCAATTAACATCTAATGAAATTCCCGGTATATCATATGGATCCATCATAAACAAATCCTCCCCGTTGACAAATTTACAAACAACTTAATAAAGCATTTATATATGCCGTTTTCTCAATATAGGGAATGAACAGATTATACCGGGCGCGGGTGATGCCTACGTAGGTGAGGCTGTGTATCGCCTCTTCGGACCATTTCTCTCCCGGCTCAAGGAGGTCAAGGCCGACGAGAAACACGCAGGCGTAGTCGAGCCCCTTTGCGCTGTGGATCGTTGAGATGGTGACGCTGTTTGTCGTGATGTCGTAGGATTTCTTCGCGTGGTAGCTTTCCGACACCCAGTTGCTCATGATGCCCTTCGATTCAAGGGTTTCGGTAAATAATTGAGGGATCGTGGTGTCTTTCTCCTTGTTGTAAAACCGTATCGTATAGAGGATGGCGATCTCAGAGAAGGGGTATCCGTCTTTCTCGTGGAGGTCCTTTATCCTTTCCGCGACAAATGAGGCGAGGCTGTCCATGTCGGGGAAATGGGCCAACTGCGGTTCCGGGCCATGAAACTCGAAGAAGTTGTCGAAGAGCCCGGCTTCACCGGTTTTTTCCTTTTCCGGCGGCTGCCCGTCGAGGTTCATGAAGCGTGCCGCGAACCTGGATATCTCTGCGGTGTTCCTGTAGACATTATTGAGCCTCCGCACCCTCCCCTTTGCCGCAATGCCAAGCTTCCTCCATGAGAGCTTCGGATGGTAGATATTCTGCTTCTCGTCCAAAGCAATGGTCAGGCTGTCGGTCTTTCTGTTGAGAAGGGCGGCGGCGATCCTGAACATATCTTCGGAGAAGTCCTGGCCTTCGTCGATGAGGATGGCGTCATACTGAAGGTCGATGTTCTTGACCTTGTCCAGGGCAAGGCCGATCACCGTCTCGTAGTACTTCTGATCCTCCCGCTCGTAGTGGATATTCTCGTTAAGCAATTTTGCGCAGAGCTCGAAGAAGTGCATCACCTCGACGCCGTTCGCCCCGAGGGGGATCTTCTTGTCTGAGAGCATCCTTTTTATGTAGTTCACCAGGGTGATATTGTAGCAGACGAAGAGGATGTTCTGCATTGCAGGGTTGTATTTCCTGAGGAAGGCAGCCCTGTGGACGAGGATGATCGTTTTGCCGCTGCCGGAAGGCCCGATGATGATATTGTGCCCGCCGTCATACTTCCGCGCGATGGCCTCCTGGTGGTGGTCGAGCATCCTGAGCTTCTCTCTCTGCGCAACATATTCCTGTGAAGTGGCCCTTTCCGGGAGCTCGATCTTTATCTCGGGGAAGATGAGATACCGGAGGTGGCTGAGCTCTCTTGCTGTAAGGTTGCAGGGGAATCGCGGGGGAAATCTCTCTTCGAGCGCCTCCCGGAGGCATCTCCCGGTTGCGTCCCTGCAGAGATCGGATTCAGGGTGGAGGTCATCCCAGAAGAAGATCTTCTCTGTGCCCAGCACGTCATTGAAGCCCTTTTCAACATACTCGTATTTCGAGATATTGGGGAAGACCACACCGTAGCTGACCGGAACCTTGGGTTTCCCGTAATGGTCGGGATGGGTTGACGTCAGCTGTCCATCCTGCACGATCTTCTCGACAATGGGACCAAAGTAGTCTTTCGCCTGTTCGTAGGGATTCTGTTTCCATTCCGTCCTAGCGCCCAACGTCAGTTTGAATTGCTTTGGGTTGATTTCCTGTATCTGATCCAGCGCCCAGTCCTTCACCTCAAAAACGATGAGACCAAGGTTGTGAACATAGAGAAGAAAATCAGGTTCGTTGTCATTGATATTAGGCGTGTACCAGGCGATGTAATCTGTGTCTGGCTTAGCGACTTTCTCCAGAAAGGTATAAAAATGTTTTTCGCCTTCTGTATGAAAAGTCTTATTCTCCTGGGGGAACATCAAGGCCACAACAAACCTCAGAGTTCTTATTTTTTAAACACATGTCAAGGGCTGGTCCTGTTGCTGTTGCTCCGTGATGACTCATCAAAATCGTTACGCCACCCCCGAATCTCTGCCTCTTCCCAAATTTTTTTACATGGAATGCTAAGTGGGACCGATGGTTCTTTTCTTTTCTTGAGTTGCCTGCCCATGTTGAAACATTGGCTACGTGCTTTTGGCGTCAGAAAGCTACGCTCCTTTAGCCATGAGGATAATTCAAACCATGCGGTGCTGCCTTTGTTCGAACAAAACTCCACTGCTTCTTTTTCGCTTGATATGCCTGGATCGTATGACCCTTGACCATTCCCGGTAATGTATTCGTTCGTTATGTTACTCGGTAAACCATAGCTTATGATTTTGAGAGTATCCCAGCATTCCTCTTTTTTGCAATACTCTGTGACATTATATTGTGTTGCGCGAATATGTTTGTTTACAATATGTGCCATCGATTCTAATATATCTAAAATAGTTTCTTCTACTTTTTGTTTCAGCCAAATTTTATCAATATCAATCCTTGAATCGGTTATGTGAAATAACCAAGCCAAACTATAGGCAACAATATTATGATGATAACCTTGGAAGCCCTGTTTACGAACAATTCTCTCTGTAGCATTCCAGAGTATCAGTAAGCCAACAGTCTTTTTAAAAAAAGAAACCCAGTCTTCCTCCTTCTGTTCCTTCAGCCATTCATTGAACCGTCCAAAATTTTTCTGTCCCCCCAAACTAACGATATGGGGAAGCCGCAGGTATGTATTCCAAACTTTCCCGAACTTAATTTTGTCAAATTTCTGGTTTTTTGGTCTGAGAATATCAAACTGGCGTTTTTGTGCAGGAGTTTTTGCATTAAGATTTTTAAATTCTTCATAACTGCCTCGTGCACGTTCGTAAAACCAGTAGGTCTGTTGTGAACCACCAGTTGGGTCTGGTGCCAAAATACTATTAGAAATAGTCTGGATTTCTGGATGTGGAGGCTGATTTGCTGCAAGATCTGCTAACTGAACTTTATTCTGCGTATTTGAATATTCGCTGATCTTCGGTACCACTTTTGATATATCTTCAGAATTATGAATAACTGTCAGCTTCATCTGGACAAAGATTTTGCTAATATCCACCCGATCTTTTTTTCGCGTATGATAGAGAGATGCCGTGGTTTGCCCTCCATTCACGACCTGAAAATCATCTGCGCTAACCAATCCGCACCCTGTTTCCATGGGCGTAACGGAGACACTACGGGCAAAAACAGTAATACCATTGTTATATGCACAGAACATATCAGGCTCTTTTAGTATTGTCTCTCTGATGCCCTTGTTGACGTTGCCCCTAGCAGAAAGAAAAACCCGCACATTCATATCAAGCATTTTAATACCCCATCTGGCATACATGTCTGCAAGAGCTGAACCCGGAATAAAACCAAGATATGTGGAATAGTGGTCCGCATCATTTGTTCTTAATACACACGGCAGAGGACCGCCACAATAGTCTGCGAATTCGATTGTTATCTTCTCTCTTTCTCCCGTTCGATGAAAATGGCATGTTCTTTCGATATCCCAGACAGTACGAATAACTTCTATGCCATCTTTTTCATCAATATCTGCAGGTCTTTTCTGTGCTATCCCGTCCGTGATTACCACAATCTTCGCTGTACGAATATCTTTTTTGCATTCTTCGATCAGACTTGCAAGTTCATGTGCTTCATTCGAGATATCAATTTTATTACGTAGACCTTGAAAGCTTTTCATAAGAAAATTTGTAGCGTTCTTGAACAAAGAATTAATTTCATCATTAGGTACCTTGGCGTTTTCGGGATCATCTATATCCAGAAAATGTGATATCACCAGTGTAATATCTTTAAATTCATCATCATAATGGTAACCGTCGACTTTTATGCCTCTGCCTTTATATGGACATAAAACCAGACCCTCTATTTCCCCATAATCCTCCAGAATATTACCCATCTTTTCGACAAAGACCTCTTCGCGGAGGGCTTCAAGAGCATGTGCCTCAGCCCTTATCTCTTCATGGAAGTCTTTTGTAAACTCGTATATGTATTCAGCTATCATTAAACTACTTCCCGATTAGTCTGAAATATTCTGTAAGCTCAGTTTTAAAATTGCCGCAAGCTGCAAGTATAATAGTGTATTTAAGGTCGCCAAGTCCTTGCGGCATGTCTGTTATTCTAGGAAATCCTTCGCTTACGTGAAAAAACTCTTCTTTTAAAACTGCGTAGCTGCTATTGTTGTATAGATGGGTATGAATATCCAGATATCCAGCCTCTCTGAGTGAGTGCTCAAATGTGTAAGCTACCGCTTGCTCTGTAAAGATACTTCTCAGAGACTGGATCAGACCGGGCAAGGTCTCGCCACCAGAACATGACTTGGTTAGCGTAAGAACAAATAAGTGCAGGGAGTTCAGTCCCCGGTCGTCAAGCTGTCTTTCATTATTAATGTGAACCTTGCGAGGTTCTTTTGTCATTGTTGTTTTTACTTCAACTACATGACCATTTGTTTCAAAATCATGGTAGTTGCGCCTGCAGCCCTTCCAAGAATGAACAGCATTTGTATGTTCGATATCCGCCTGTATCATCAGCCAGAGCCACCGCAGTTCACCATACAAGCCTATCTGTTGTTCATATGAAAGCCCTTCTTGGCCGTACCTTTCAAAAAAATGACTCCATCTTGCCAAAAACTCAGCAATTTCGTTTCTGCGACTTTCGTTTGTAAGACAGCCGTTTAGAGTTCGGACCAAGTCAGCGCATACTGTTATGAAAATATCTCTGTTCTCCAGTTGTTCAAGAAAAAGGCGGACGTGATAGGTCCCCTCCTTTGGGGCGTCGAGAGTAATAACTTCAAAATTCATTCCTTTCCACTTCGGAAAGTCCACTGAGAGAATCTCATCTGATATCCCTGCCTCAATAAGCAGTTCCCATATATTCCCGGGAGAAGTACAAGCAAGTCTAATCCCTGTTTCTCTCTCTAGATCAAGACGACGATATGTTCGTTTATGTGAATCCCTGTCTTGATATAATTGTTTTTCCAAGTTTTCCCATAAATTCCTCATAATCATATCCACATGATCCATCACGCTCATCAGTAATCCTCCATATACACTGGTCCCACCCAATACTCAATAGGAACAGCGGTATCACTAAATGGAAAACTAATTGCAAATCCAACAACTTCTTTGCCACTTAAACCATAATTATTTCTAGGATTGTCCTTGTCCAAGCATGCCGGCATATAAACAAGAAGAAGCGCTCTTGTCTTTGGTCTGACATGGCGTATCGCCAAAGAAGTCGGCGATTTATCAGATCGCTGTTTCCCCCGAGTTAAATCAAATTCCAGAGCTTTTTGAATCTCTTCAACTGAGAGGTCCAAGAATTCGTCGGCCGGACTTGTGAGTGTTCCTATTGATATTTTATCCGTAAGGACTTCCAAAGGAGTTCTTCTGACACAGCCGATATTATATTGACCCAACTGATATTTATGTTCGGCATCTTGTAAAATGTTGGAAACAATAACCACATGCCAGTCAATCAATTCATCGTTTTTATTTTGTTTCTCTATAAAATCGGCAATTTTATCTGGATCAACAACTCTCTTTGCTACCTCTTGAGTCCTGTAGTTTCTCAGAAAATTCAGCACAGGTATGGGAGGAACATTTTCCCAGTGATAACGCGGCTTCCTTGGATCCACTTTTCTTGTACAGTCACAACCAATATCTTCTGTCAATGTTCGGAGGACTCGGATATTATCCACAAGATATCTAGGGTCAAAAACAATTGTTTTGGGGAATTCCCCGGAAAATGAAATATACAATGTTTCTGCATTTCTTGATTTTCCTGCAGATGTCACAGCAAGTCTGCCAGGGTGACTTCTAACCTTGAGGCCATAATTTTCCGGCGTACTATTAATCGCGACCATGTATTCAAGTTCATTTCGTAACTCTTGATTTGCTAACGCGATATGCCTGTACCACTCCGTAAGTTCGTCGGTAGTATATATCCTGCAAAGGTCATTATATCCTTCTCTGTAACCAAACCAACGACCCATTTGCATCAACGTATCATACATGCGGGAGGCACGCAGGTAGTAAGAAATAGACAAACCTTCAAGTGTTAATCCTCTCGAAAGCTTGTCCCCGCCGATAGCAATTACAGTAATACCCCTGTCTTCCCAAGAAATCTCTTCACCCCTTAAAACTCTTTCTCGCACTAGGGTATCTGCTTCCCTGTAGTCTAATATGTCACCTATTTCACCATTTATGCCTTTGACTTTGATCATTTTTGTGGCGTTGAACAGTTCGCTTCGAACTTTTTCCCAAGCGATTGGCACAGCTTCCCTAAACCCCTTTTTAGCCATTTCTGCTGAAGTAGGGATAAAATCGGTTTCCCAGAGAAGTTGGAAATCAGACAGCGGGTCTGATCCTGCCAATATTCTGGCAAGCAGTTTCCGCAACTCTTTTTCTATAAAATCCTTTATCTGTCCCTGTACTCTAATGTAGCGGGTTACATGAATCAGCATGGAATTATGTGCTACGCCTTCTTTTCTGATTCTTCTGGCAGCACAGACAAGTAAAAAACATTTTACAGCATCTACTAATGAGCTTGGCAGATGTTCAATCATGAGTGTCTTTTTATGAGTGTCGGGGATGCTGTCTGTATAGTCGGTTACCCGTCTGATAAGAGGAAGCGGTTCCACACTTTCAACTTTCTGTTCCACATCTCCCGCTATTCCGAAAACATATTCGGGACCGATATAGTTAGTCGGCTGAGGAAGGCTGATAATAAAATGCCGCGGGAAAAGATCCTCTCCATATAAGGGATGAAATGCTTTATTATGAATGAATATATTCGCGTATGGCGTTGCGGTGTAACCAATATAAGAACTTTTTTGAAAAGTAAACAATAATTGTCGGATACATTGATTTGTTTGTGTTGGATCATATTCTTCAAGAACGTTGCCATCTTCATCTCTTTCTGGGAGTTTTGTGTCCACTGATGCAAAATCACATTCGTCATCAATCAAAATTAAAGGGACATCAGGAATAATGCGTCTGCCATCCTGTTCAATTGTTCCCGGAAGACTGTTCAACCAACTAATAAGATTTTTAAGAATAGTGACATTCTTTTTGATAATTAATATGATAGGATCACCTGTAATTGAAGGGATGATTCCTGCTTGGGCTGCTACAACTCTTCGAAAATCACCATTTTGGCTGCTGCTAGTTAGTGTATTTACAATTCTGTGATCTGAAAATATCTTTCGGACACCTATGCGCCTTTCACCTCCTGTGAGCCTCTGGACTCTATCGAGATCATAGCCAAGCAATTCTTCATTTAGTCTGTCTTGTGTTTGACTTCGCAGGCTGTTGTGAATACCTGTAAGTACAATAATGAGTTTATAGCCTGCATCTAAAGCTTTACAGATTAAGGCGGTATAGTTAGATGTTTTACCCGACTGCACACTACCCATTACCATCCCTCTCCTGTCCCATATCCCCTCTCGGCATGGATCTTCAAGCCGGCTCAGTATTTCACTCGAAATCCTGTCGAGATTTTCCACCATATTTGTTGGACGTCCCTTATGAATGCCCAAATAGGACTTCAGGTGATCCCATAAATGCCATGGGAACTGCCGTTTTATTGGCATATTTGTCGAAACATTGAACCATTCTTCGTGTCCAACAGAATCTTCTAAGGTAAGAATGGTTCCCTCGATTGTCACATTGAGTATGCTTTCAATCTTAAGAAACAAATTTTCTTCATCTATGCCACTTGCAAAAGCAGGTTTCATAAGGGTAACAAATGCTCTGATTTCTTCTGGAGTAACTTTTTGATTAGCAAAAAATGCGATTGCCGTCCGAGCAATGTCGTCTATACTCATTTGTTTAACACTCATTTCTTGAACCTCGTCTGAGCATAATCATCCAGATGAGCCCGGTATGCAGGATGAGTACTAAAAATATCCATTCCGCACAGTATATCCACGGCTTGTTCGTGGTTTTTCCCTTCATTGCAGTATTTCTTATACATTTCAAAACAAATACCGAGAAGTTCTTGAGGCGGTGAATTCAGGTCTGGGGCCAAATCTGCATGGCAATCTTCATGTTCCAAGCCATCCATTATAATAAGCCGATGAGGAACCGTACTTTCGATGACATGGAACAGTTTTTTAACCCAACTTTTCACCGGAGCGATCTCATCAAGAATCAATTTGATGACAGAGTTTTCCGGATTTATTTTGTATATGATCTTTTCGCCTATTTTTTTCTTTATCCATACTTCTTCAGTTTGTCGCGAAATACCATTTTTCCTTACGGCGCCGGTTCTTGCCCTGTATACTTCCGCAGCTTTCTGCCTAGTAGCCTTGGCAATTCTCGCCAATTCAGCTCTTAGATGGTCAGGAGGTATCGCAAATGCCTTTCTGACATCAATAGACCACTCATGGTCCATGTCATTCGTAATATCAACTTTTATCCTTGCCAGTTTGTAATGTTCTTCTGCCTTTAAATTAAAGTTCAGATAAGTACCTGAGACGATCATCCGGCGATTGCGGTAAATATAAAACCCTTGTTGTGCATTCCAACCCTTAGGTCCTGCACCACGAATACTCTCAGCTTCACTTCTTTTTGATACATGTGGCAGAACGTAGGGAATCACTGAGATTCTGCTATCCTCATATTTTTCAGAAGAAAGTTCGCGGGTGAAATCATTTTTGCGGAGATAGGGATCCCAAGGTTCACACTTGGCAACGCCGACAAAGATATTTATCTTTTTTGGGTGGGGCTCAATATACTGGTGAAAAACCATTTCGAGGTATTCCTTCACTGCAAGGAATTTATCAAGGAATGCCTCCTCTGCATTGTATGACACTATTCCGGGGGACTCATCAGTAATCCGATCAATGTTCTGCCAGAGAACAATTGTCCCACTCTTTAGTTCATTGATTCCCAAAAGGAGGTCTATGGTCTCACTCGGTAGCAGTTTGCCCAACAGCCAATTACGTGTGGTCTGTATATAATCAAGATCCCAAAACCGGCTTGCTGTTCTCCCATCTGGAGTTTTTGTAATAACCGTTAGTATCTTACACTGTGAAAATGAAGCAGTTTTTAATCCCAGACCAAATCTTCCCAAATCTTTAGAATCTCTTTCTTCCAACGGGCTTTGTGTTCCCAATCTCATTGCCTCGATCAGACGCTCTTCTGTCATACCAGTGCCATCGTCCATGATACGTATCCAAGGTTTACCTTCATTCCATGCATAATCGACCCAAATGTTATTTGCACCAGCAAATATGCTATTATCAATAAGGTCAGCTATAGCCATTCCCAGATCATAACCAAATGCTCTGAGTGAATGGACCATCGCATCTGCTCGAGGGGTGCACTCTTCAAAATTTCTCGAATCATATGTTTCGCAGGTTTGTTGAAGCTTTATATTAAGGTAATTATTTTCTTTTCTGCTCATGATCGTATGTATCCTTTAAGCATTTCTGCAATTTTTTCTATTAAAAGAGGGGGCACTGCATTTCCGACTTGCATGAATGCTGCAGTTCTGTTGGATCCCTCTCGGACTCCTTCAAAATAATAATCATCTGGAAATGATTGCAACCTTGCTGCTTCACGAACAGAAATAGAACGATTTTGATTTATATCGGGATGAATGTAATAGTGTCCGTCTTTTGCTATATGTGCCACAATTGTTTGCGAGTATGGTAAGTCGTCTGCCACGACTTTGAACCTGTCTAGAAAAGCCTTCTGGTTGTGATGCGTTTTAAGTCTTTCCGGAAGTTCACCATAACGTAGTCTTTGATGGTTCTCTTTCCATTTTTGAACAGCAATCCTGTATACCTCTTGATCGTGTTGCGTATGGGGCCTAGCAACATGTTGGGTCAATACTTTTGTATTGTCACGTATTTTTGATAATTTCAGATAATTATTTCTGTCCTTGATATAACAGGTGTATTTGTCCTTCCCTTCGCCTGCAGATAACTTTGGCAAATCTTCAAAGATAGACTGCACTTTATAGATAGATTTACTATCAGTAGTTAATTTTCCTATTGAGATATTAAGTTCTTTTTGCCAGCCTATAATAATCAACCTTTCTCTGTTCTGCAGTATGCCAAAATTGCGTGCGTTCACTTCAATTGGTTCTACCTGATAACCTAAACTCCTGAAATACATTTTTATATTTTTGAAATATTGGCCACCTCCTGCAGAAAGCAGCCCCTTTACATTTTCAAAGATAAATATCTTTGGTTTATATTGTTTCAAAAATCTGCCATATTGCACATATAAATAATTTCGCGGATCACCTTTCATTCCGTTTTGGTCTCTTGCTCGTCCTACCAATGAATATGCCTGGCAGGGGGGTCCTCCTATGATTACATCAATGTCTTTTCTTCCCTTTAATCTGTCTAGAATTTGAAATATCTGTGGATTGTTTTGGTCTGATATGGGCATATTAATGACTGATTTAAAAATGTAAGATGGAATTAACGAATAAAGCTGGTCTCTGTTAATTTCTCCTTTAAGGTAAAGGATATATTCCGGTGATTTATTATTTTCTTTAAGATAGTAATAAGCTAGTCTTGTTTTCAAAGTAAAACAACAAGCTAAATCCATTTCAATGTGTGCTATCGGCTGGAAACCAGCTTTTTTGAATCCTTCTGATAGACCACCTGCTCCAGCGAATAAATCAATGTAGTTCATTTTACCACCTAATTATTCATCATATAACAATTCATGCAGCTTAATACCTTTTTCATCCAACATTTTTGCTTCATAAAAAAAATCATATAAATCTGCTCCTGATATTAAGCGGACCGGATATTTATCCATTAGTACTTCTTTTTGTGCATCAGTCGTAAAATAACTTGTAGTAAAAAACAGGCCATATTCACCACGTCCCAATCTCGCAACAAGCCGGGAGACGTCTTTTGGCCCTATGCCTGCTTTGTGACGCTTAATCTCACCTTTAAATTTTATTGGATATTTAAACGGCTCAGGAAGAATAAATTCACCTTCCATATCGAATCCACCATCTTTGGTGTTTCTTGTCCGTACGACCTTATGAACTATAGTCTTGTAAGATTCAAGAAGATGGCACATAATCTTTTCAAAATCATAAGGAGGGACTTCTTCCAGTTTTTTCAGAAGAAGGTGTCCCGGCCCCAAAGGATCAGGCTGCTGCTGCTCTTTTGTTTTGATCTTAGCATTCCAAGCCATCAGCCTGTCTTTCAGGCCTGTCTGAATGAATTTCTTCCAAGCTGACGGTGTTATGCCACTATCGGGATCAATACCCTGATTTTTTGCTCTTTCAACAAGCCATTCCGGATCGATGCTGTCAATATTCAGAACTGCCAATTTGAATCGGTAATTTATTACCCTCTGATCTTTATCCATAAACCATGTTTTGTCGAAGCCCTCAATAACACAGACACCTTTAAAAGTCACAAAACCAATTTTTTCTCGCACGAAATACAGTATAGGGGGGTGCTTATGATATTCTCCTTCCAAAACATTTTCATGTATTTTTTTAAGGATCACATTCCCGTGCCAGCTATCAACCCATTTCCCTTTCTCGTATTTTGCATCTCCCCAGTAAACAAGCGTGCCGGATTCATGATCGATATAGTCTTCCCAAGGATTATGGAAAATATTTCCTGAAGTGCTTGTTATTAGAAAAACTGCGGCTGGTGTTAGATTATCATTCTTTTGTAATCCCTTACCGGAACTGAGCTTTCTGATACCCCCAGCATTTTTAATTCCCCAGTTCTGTCGCCTGTCAATGCTGACCCTTGAGGCAAATTCATCACTTATCGGGTATCCTTCGGCTTTTGATTTAACTCCGGCATCTCTGTATATATGATCAATTTTCCACATTGGACTGTCTTTATTCGTTATTAATCGTTTCAAATAATCTTACTTGTTATCTGTTATTTTCGTAATAACCCTATTTAAAGTTTTTAGTCTGTTTTTTGGTTTCAATCGGCACTCAAATATCGTTATTACTCTCCAGCCTTCTCTCTTCAGCTCCCTATTATGCTGGGCGTCAAGTTCTCTGTTACGGTTAATTTTCTCAAGCCACCACTCTCTTCGTGTTTCCGGTACAACGAAGTACTTGCACCCGTTATGTCCATGCCAGAAACAACCATGCACAAAAACCACGGTCTTAAATTTCGGCAAAACAATATCTGGTTTACCCGGCAATGTTTTATCGTGCAGCTTATAGCGTAATCCTTTGCTAAACAGAAATTTTCTGACAATTTTTTCAGGTTTTGTATCCTTTCCTTTGATCTGGGACATGTTGTAACTTCTTGTTTTTTTATCATGAACATCTGCCATAATAACCTATATTACTTACCTAAAATTATTGTAATCAATATTATGGTACTGTCATTGCGTATCTGCATTTCTGTCTTTTCCTGCTGCAAGAATCATCCCCCAAACCGTAATTACCGTTCAATGCTCTATGTTCAATGTTAAAACAATAAAACGGCTCATGACTCATAGCAAATTCGATAATCGATTATCGATATACGATCATCGGGGTTCTGCGTTCAATTTTACTTAGATATACCCCACCACACAACAACCGTTCAACGTTCAATGTTCTGCGTTCAACGTTTAAACCAGATATATCCCACCAATAATCAGCGGAGAGTTACAAACTGCGGGACGAAGGATGATAGATATCGATCAGAACGCAACGAGAGAAGAAAACCCGGTCGGATACGCGTGCTGCTCTTCACCCCAAGCTATAACCCCACCACAACAACAAATGATCGTTCAACGTTCAGAGTTCTACGTTCAACGTTAAAACACAAGAAACACAACAAACCCAAGAAACAGAGTCAACCCCTTAAAACCATTCTATATCTATGAAATGAAAAATACAAATAATTTTTTCAGCTATTAGCTATCAGCTGTCATCACATTCTATTGTAACAGGCAGGACTGACAACAGGGTGTCATACTGGAAAGGTAAAAGGTAAAAGGTTAAAGGTTAAAGGTTACTACAAAACAGGAAAAAGAAATGAGGGACGAGGGGAGAGAGAAAAGGAAAAGCGTGGATGCGAGCATGAGTATAAGCGTGGATGCGGGTATGGGAATTTAATTCACAGGGGCACGTGGACGTTGGTAACTTTGGTAAATTGCTGGAGAGGATGTCTCCTCTTCATTTATTCATATTATTACACTACTTTATTGATTTTTCTTTACTTTGTAGTGTAAGAAACAATCTTTCTGATTCTTTATTCAATAGCGGAAGGTCGTTCCCGGCATTTTTAACAGTTTGAAGAATGTTTTGCCTCCATTTTTTCGGCAATGAGTCAAATAGCCTTTTTACTTCATAATCGTCGAGAATTGCAGAGGTATGGAGCGCATGCTCCAGGTCTTTAAGGTTTTTGTCCGCACTTTTTCTTCGAGACGCGATGAGGAGCTTATGAATACAGAAGTTTACAGGGTTCGGTAAAAGTATTTCCATGCTGCCTTCACTGACAGTAATCGGGTTGTCCAGCAGCAGATTAACAAATCGCAAAGGTATCGCTTTGAGGCCAAGCTCCCGGATATGGACAACCCCTTTTGCTCCACGTCCCTTTTCTGGAACAATAAACTCTATCTTCAACTCGCTGTTCCAAAAATACATTGAACCATCGGTGTTGAAATCACAGCGAAAACCAAGTTCTTCCAGGTCTTTCATGAAATCTTCATGCTTGGCCCCGCGATACGGCATTGGGATCAAGAAGTCCACATCGAGCGTACGGAAGGGGTACTTCTTTACTCCTAAATGCTTTTGGTAAAGGTTGAAACACCAGCTCCCTATCAGCTCAACACCTTCATGAAAAAGATTATGGCTATGGAAGACCCTAAGTATATCCGCCAGATAATCAGCCACGCTTCCTGCCTTCGGCCCGCTGCAGTACCTTGAGGGCTTCATTAACCTTCTTTAGCTCCGCCTGAAGGGCCTTTCTTTCCCGTATCTTCTTGAGCAGATCATCCGGCCGCTCTTTTCCAAGATACTCGTGTACCACCTTCTCATTTTTCCTTCTCTGCACATAGTAGTACTTCCTGCCTGCGATGATCCTTTCTTTTATACTTCCTGACGGCAGGGAACGCAGCTTTTTCTCTATCTCTGCTTTTATGTTGAGATAATATTCTTTGCTTTCAGATAAAATACCTTTGAGGACTTTCATGGCATTCCCTATCCTTTTACACTACATTATAGCATACTTTTAAAATTGTAGTGTAATCATATTAAAAAACTTGTCTCGCCAGCTTCGCTCGAGCCCGCAGAGGGCGCAGAGAAGTATCTTTTTCTTTCCTGTCTGATCGAGAGAGGGATCGGCACGATCAGACATAGAACTTCCTATGGATTCCACAGTCTCTGAATTCATAGGAAAGCCTCTGTTCTCTGTGTGCTCTGTGTTCTCTGCGAGAGGCGCATTAAGTATGAGGGGTAGTAGGAGTGTCGTCTTCCTCTTCGCTGCCGGATTCGTACTTGCAGGTATCGCCATCCCTGTATGGGTCACAGGACGGAAGGGGGATGCAGGGCATGTTGTTCAGCGTGCACCACTTCCCGCCCGACGCGAAGATCGAGATGCCGAGTATATCGAAAAGGTCGTCCATGGTTCACCTCCGGTTCGTTACCGTCTCCGTACTCTTCCCTTCAGGTTCCAGTTCCTGTCGTAGATCCTGTCCCCGTCTCTCCGGTATTTGAGGTCCCAGTTCCTGTCGTATACCTTGTTGCCATCTATGCGGTATTTGAGGTTCTGCTTCTCGTCATAGACCTTGCTGCCTTCTACCCTGCCCTTCCGGTTCCAGTCCCTGTCGTAGATCCTCCCGTTGTCCTCGATACGGTATTTCAGGTTCCCGTCCCTGTCGTAGATCGCCTCCCCGGCAAAAGAAGGGGAACCGACGAACAAAGAAAGACCAAGGCTCACAACCGCAAGGCAAACCCTGCTATTCAACAATGACCTCCGCTGCGCCCGATGCACGGCATCCGCTTATTATTAATTATACTCTATTTTATCAGACGGTACTGACAAGGGGGTGTCGGAACAAGGCGGCTCATAGTTCATAGCTCATGGCAGAAAACCCGTAAGGCGTGAAAGAAAGGTACCGTTCAACGTTCAATGTCCAACGTTTAAGAAACAGATACCGGATGGGGGGATGGGGGGATGCGGGAAAAGATTGCGACTCGGGACGAGAGATAAGAATGAACTAATCTTCGCCCCTCAGAAATCCTATTCGTCTCTTTTTCTTCGGTTCCGGTTGGATCATCAATTGGCGTATTGCTTCGAATACGACCCTGAATTGTGCATCGTACTTCTTCTCTAACTCATCAAGCCGTTCGGCAAGATCTTTGTGTGAGGCTATCATTTCGCGGAGCTTCACGAACGTCCTCATGATCTGGATATTTACCTCAACGGCCCTATCGCTTCTTAGCACACTCGAAAGCATTGCTACCCCTTGCTCTGTAAAGACAAAGGGGGCATATCTGCGTCCTCCCCATCTTGAGGTCACAATTTGTGATCTCAAGACTCTAACCTCCTGATCATTAAGTTGAAACATAAAATCATCAGGAAACCTGTCGATGTTGCGTTTTACAGCCTGGACCAATACCCTTGTGGCGACGTTATACAGTTCTGCCAGATCCTCGTCCAGCATGACCTTGTGACCACGAATGAGATAGATCTTTCTTTCGATCACTTCGACAGGAATAAGCGCTTCCATCTTGTCCCCCCCCATTTTGATATCGCAAAACGCGATCTCAAGTTATATAGACTGATTTTCTTTCCAATTACGCATCCCCCGTTCTTGGATGAAACCATTCTATATCTATGAAATGAAAAAAACAAATGTTTTTTTCAGCTATTAGCGATCAGCCGTCAGCGATCAGCTGTCATCGCATTATATTGTAACAGGCAGGACTGACAACGGGGTGTCAGACACGGCAACTCCAGCAACGGCCGTTCAACGTTCTACGTTCAATGTTCAAAGTTAGAACCGGAGAAACCAAAGAGACTAGGGGAGAGGGAAAGCGTGGATGGGAGGATGAGAAGATGCGAAAATGGGAAGATGCGAGGATGCTGGATACTCGATGCTGGATACCGGAGAGAACCGCTTTCACCTTTCACAGAATTAATATGTCTCTCGCCCGCTTCGCTTGAGCCCGCAGAGGGCGCAGAGAAAGACGGGAAATATCCGTGAGCAGCATCATGAGACCGCCTGATCCTGCTCACACTTCATGCCCTTGCCGGGGCAGAAGTAAACTACACTTCCGCACCATCAGGTGCTGAGGGTTTGCCATGATCGGTCTTTCTCTCGATCATGGCAAAAAGTATAAGTTCCCTCTGTGATCTCTGTGGACTCGAAGGAGCGTAAGCGACTGGGCGTGAGGAAAAAACGTTCGACGTTCTACGTTCAATGTTCATGGTTAAGACATGACAGAGAGGCTAAATGGGGCCAGACAGAACAGCAAAAGGCATTAATTTAAAAAACGTTGAACGTAGAACCTTGGCAGAGTTTAAAGCTGCAATGAATTGCGCGACTTTCTGGATTGCAAAACTTGACCCGACTGCTTTTTGCTGACACCTGGTCTCTTTGTTGGCGAGATATGCAGGCCGATATTAAGGTCGCAACCAAGCGTTTTAGCCAGAGAGACCATTGTTTTGATAGTAAGGTTGGGATTACCGTTGAGAAGCTTTGTGATAAATGCCTTGGAGACTCCCAGTTTCTTAGCAAGTTCGGCCCTGCTAATACCCTGGGCTTCCATAGAAGCAACTACCTGCTCTGTAAAATCGAGAATAGTCTTTTCTGTAAGGAACTCAACATCGTCCTTAAATTGGTCAAGTTTTTCTTTAAACCATTTTCCTGCATCCGTCATTTTTGCCTTCCCTTTTCGTATTCTTTCCTGAGATCCTTCGCCCGCTCGATCTCGTTCACCGGCGTCCTGGCCTTCTTTTTAATAAACCCGTTGATCAAAATAATGGACCTCTCCTTTTCAACAAAACAGAATACCCTAACCTGAAACGATTTGAATTCAAAGATATCTTCTCCGTGAAGCTTTTTGAACTTTTCTTCATTTTTCGGCAATCCGGAATCGGCCGACCGCTGGAGGAGAGCAAAGATCTTCTTCTGATCGGATCGTCCAAGGTTGTCCAGAAACTCTTTAACCGGGCATCGTTCGTTGATTGTGATCGCCTGGATATCATACAATTTGCCTGAATAGAGTATCGCTGTTTTTACCACTTAATTAACCTATAAGTTAACTATTGTCAACTCATTTTTTAAAGAAATCCTATTTCTGCAGTATGTTTTGTTGATCACATCCCCCGATTTGTTGTGCAGTACAATTCTATCCCTATGAAATGAAAAATACAAACAAAAAATTGATGCTGGTCACTGGATTCTCGATACTGGATGCTGGATGCTGGCGATAAGAACAAGGATGGGATACTGGTCGCTCGATGCTCGATGCTGGATGAGAAAGGCGGCTCATGGCTCATGGCTCATAGCTCATGGCAGAAAACCCGTAAGGCGTGAAAGAAAGGTACCGTTCAACGTTCAATGTCCAACGTTTAAGAAACAGATACCGGATGGGGAGATGGGGGATGAGAATTTAATTCTTCCTGTTGATGAGGTTGACGATCACTTTTGTCATAACCTCTTTCTCTTCCGGCCTGCTTTCGGCGATCATTAGGGTCAGCGCAACGAGGCCGCAATGCGCTTATTGCCATCCACAAAAGAGTGATCCTTCACAATAAAATACAGGAGGTGCGCGGCCTTTTCTTCAATGCTGGAATATACTTCCTTGCCGTCAAAGGTTTGATATATCGCACCGAGGGAACTTTTGAAAGAATCATCTTTCTCACGACCGAAGAGATCACTATGAAAAATATCAAGCTCCTTTGCGAGTCTGTCGATCGCTTTGCGTGCAGCATCATAGGTAAGCATAAACTTCGCAGGTTCGGTTGTATCGCTGATCGCGATCCGGTTAGAGTCATAGTCATCGAGGAGCTGGAGGGCCTGCGCATAGTCGGTTACCACTTTAAGGAGACCCTCTGCCTCCTGACCGGCCAGGCGCCGTTCTCCAACGATCCTTCCCAGGAGGTCAACTGCCTGCTGCAGCTCCCTGAGCTTCTTGTTTTCTTCCTGCAGCCGTTTCTCGTTGATCGAATAACCTTTGAGTATATGATCCTTGAGCACATTCGTCGCCCAGATACGAAATTGGGTACCACGTTTAGAGTTCACCCTGTAACCGACAGAGATGATCATGTCAAGATCATAGAAATCCATTAAACGGATCTTTCCATCAGCAGCAACCTGTGCATTTTTTGCACAGGTTGAATCAGGAGACAATTCGCTGGTCTTGTAAATGTTTCTAATGTGCTTAACGATCACAGAGCGATCCCTTTCAAAAAGCGCAGCTATCTGATGGGCGTCTAACCAGATCGTTTCTTTCTCCAGCCTCACGTCTAATTTCGTTTTTCCGTCCTCTGTCCGGTATAGAAGGATCTCTCCGCCAGCCCTGTTGTCAGCCGGCAAGGTAGGTCGTTTCTTTCTCTTTATATGTTCTCTCATGGATCTTGTCCGCTTAAAAGCATCCCCTTGAGCTTATTGTACCAAAATACAAAAGGAGGCGCAAGCTTAGCTTTCAGTTATCAGCTTTCAGGATGCTGGATACTGGTTCAAACCAGTGACAAGGGGCGAGGAACCAAGAACTGTTCGACGTTCTATGTTCAAGGTTCAAAGTGAGAACAGGAGAAACTAAAGGAACAAGATGAACGGGAAACGAATAATAACCCTATTAAATAAGAAATGCCTAAGACCTTTTGTCCTCAAGCTGCTTTCTGGCAAGGATCATCGTCTCGTGGAGCTTCTTTCTGAGGATATCCTGGGGCGGCAATTCCGTCAGATAGGCAGCCACACGAATACCGCCTTTATCCAGTTCCAGGATAAAGGATTCCATCTCACGAAGGATCGCCGTCTCAAGGTCTTTTTCGCTGTATGTATCCTTGAGCCCCAGGAAATCAAGCAGATAAGGGTCCCGAAAGATGAGGTCAGGGGTAACTTTGTCCTCTTCCCGTAATTCTTCAAGCTCCTGCTTTATCAATTTTGCCGGTTTTCGGGAAAGGGCCGTCCGCTCAAAGAGCATGCTTCCTATTTTACTTCTAAGGGCACGGACGCTCCACCGCTCTATTCGGCACATTTCAGCGTAGAAATCTCTCTGTAGGTCATCCTTGAGAGGGATGATCTCAACCAGGTGACTCCAGCTTAATTGCGTCGACAACGTTGATACAATTTTGAGGTCGGAGAATATCTCGGCAAAGCGCACCATGCGAGCAAGGTTACGCGAGGAAAATCCATTCCCGACTCAGTAACCAATTTTGCCGACAGTGTCGGCAAAATTTCTTCCCCGTATTCGGCCCGTTTCTCCATCAGGATGTCCTGGCGGATTCTTTTTCCTACTTTCCAGTAAAGCAAAACTAAAGCAGAATTTACACTCCGGGCAACCTCATCGCGCGTTGAGGCAATGAGTGCTCTTAAATCGTTTACAAGATTAGATGCATATTCCGTCCGATCCAATACGTTCTTTTTCACCGTTCACCTCGCAGGAGTCAGAATGCAGGAGAAAGGTCAAACATTGAAAGCATCCCCTTGAGGTCATTATATCAAAACAAAAAAGGAGGTACAAGCTTTGGCGATAAGGGCGGAAGATGGGGGGATGGGTAGATGCGTGGATGCGGGATACCGGAGAGAACCGCTTTAACCTTTAACCTTTCACGTTTCACAGAATTAATATGTCTCTCGCCCGCTTCGCTCGAGCCCGCGGAGTACGAGGGTTTGCCATGATCGGTCTTTCTCTCGATCATGGCAAAAAGTATAAGGTTTCCTCTGCGGTCTCTGTGGACTCGAAGGAGCGTAGGCGACTGGGCGTGAGGAGCAAGGAGGGAGGGAAGTCTTCCGGTGCAACGGATGAAGACGGGTCAAGGACGGGTATAATAAAAACGGGTTTTGGAGAAACCCCAAAACCCGCGTCGTTGTTGGTTGCGGGGGATAGATTTGAACTATCGACCTTCGGGTTATGAGCCCGACGAGCTACCGGTCTGCTCCACCCCGCTGTTATATGTGCAATAAATTAATGGAAAAGCGATGCAAAGTCAATACTAATTGTGTAGGGGCGAGGGGCGAAGGACTGTTCAATGTTCTATGTTCAACGTTCAAGGTTCAGACAGATACAAAAAAGGAAAGACCTTATCTCTCGCCCGCTTCGCTCGAGCCCGCAGAGTACGCAGAGAAAGATAACAATATGCCTGTGTCCAAAATTATGAGAAGGCCCAATTTTGTCCACACTCTGCGGTCTCTGTGGACTCGAAGGATCCCGTTAAAACGGGAGACCGGGCGAGAGGAAAAGGCTTAAAGCAGCAAAGAATTGAGAGTACGATATACGGGTGTTGAGGCTACTTCTCCTTCATGGTCCAGACGCCGTCCCAGGTGTCGTCGGGCGGGTTCTGGAGGAAGTATTCGCAGCGTTCGAGGCACATGCGGCAGAGGCGGTCGAGGCTGTTCAGCGCGAGGGCCTCATTGAACTTCCTGATGCTATCCTGCCACTTTGTCTGCCTGTAGAGAGTTATTCCTTCGTGATACAGACCGATGACCTCCTTCAGGTTCGCGAAGGATTTTTCGTCGTGGTAATCGAGGATCTCGTAGACGGTAACGGGCTCGTTCTTTCCCTTCACCCGCATACGGTCCACCTCCCTGTAGATGTAATCCCCTTTCAGCTGCCTGAAGGTGAACTCGCTGATGAGGATGCTTGAACCGTAATATTTGTTGGCGCCTTCCAACCGGGAGGCAAGGTTGACGCCGTCGCCGATGACCGTGTAGTCCATCCGCTTCATGCTCCCGATGTTGCCTGAAACGATCTTATCGGTATTGATGCCTATCCCTATACGGATGGGGTCTTTTCCGTTCTTTATCCTCTCTTCGTTGAATACCCTGAGCTCCCGCAGCATCTCAATGGAGGCCATCAACGCGCGGTCCGCATCCTCGCCGCTCGAAAAAGGGGCGCCGAAGACAGCCATGATCGCGTCGCCGATATACTTATCGAGCACGCCGCCGTACTTGAAGATGATGTCGACCATGATGGTGAAGTATTCGTTCAGCATGCTCACCGTCTCATGGGCGCCTATCCTCTCGGAGATGGAGGTAAAGCTCCGGATGTCGGAGAAGAACACCGTCGCCTCCTGCATCTGCCCGCCGAGCATCGCATCGCCTGCCTCGAGGAGCCTGTCGGCGACCTCTTTTGTCATATACCGCGCCATGGTGCTCTTGAGCCGCTTCTCTTTCGTCAGGTCTTCAAAGACGAGCATCGTCCCGATGGGCACGCCTTTCACGTCGATGAGGGGCACGATCATCATGTTGACGGACACCTTGGTATCCTCGTCGAGAAAAAGCTCCGTGTCCATGGCGACGTAATGCTGGCCGGTCTTCGTCACATCGTCGACGTGCTCGATGATCCAGCTGTTGTCGCCCGAGAAGTAGTCCGCTGCCGAGAGGCCTGTAATGCCCTGCGATGTAACGCCGAGGATCTTCACCGCCGCCGAGTTGCATTTTGCTATCCGCTTCCTGTCGTCGAGGGTGATAACGCCGTTGGTCATGCTTTCGAGCATGCTCTCGTTGTAGTTCTTCATGTTCAGGACGTCGTCGAAGAGCTTTGCGTTCTCGATCGCGATGGAGGCCTGAGCGGAGAACGCCCTGAGGCGGCTTTCGTCGACCTTTGTGAACGGCCCGCCGCGCTTGTTGAGGACCTGGACAACGCCTATCGTCCTGCCCTCCTTGTTCTTCACGGGCATGGTGAGGATGTTCCGCGTCCTGTATCCCGTCCTTTTATCGACCTCCGGGTTGAACCGCTCGTCCTTGTAAGCGTCGGGGATGTTGATCGTCCCGCCGGTGGTGAAGACCGTCCCCGCTATGCCGAGGTGGCTGGGAAACCGGATCTCCTTTGTCTCCATGCCGAGGGCGACCTGCGACCACAGCTCGTCGGTCTTTTCGTCGTAGATGAAGAGCGTGGCCCTGTCCGCGTCCAGCATGTCCGTCGTCGTCTCGATGATCTTCGCGAGGAGCGGCTGGAGCTGCAGCTCGGAAGAGATTGCGGAGGTGATCTCCAGGAGCTGCGATTCTTCTTCCTTCGCCTTCTGGACCTCGTCGAAGAGCTGTGCGTTCTGGAGCGCAGCGGAAGCCTGGGAGGTGATCGCCTCGAGGAGCGTCAGGTCCTCCTCGTGAAAATCCGCGTTCTTTTTGTTGAGGAGCTGAATAACGCCTATCGTTTCGTTGTTCCTTGTCTTGATCGGCGCGCAGAGGATGTTGTTCGTCTTGTATCCGGTCTTTTTATCGACCTCGGGGTTGAACCGCGAATCGGAATAGGCGTCGTTGATGATGATCGGCTCGCCGCTCGTGAATACCGCCCCTGCTATGCCCGCGCTGTTGGGGAACCTGATCTCGTTGACCTCTTCGCCCTGGAGGATCCTTGAAAAGAGCTCGTTCGATTCCTTGTCGTTCAGAAAGAGCGTGCCCCTGTCGGCGTTGATCGCCTCGGTCGTGATCTCGATCATCCGGCCCAGAAGCTCGTTCAGCTGGATCGTGTCGGATATCTTCTTCGAAACCTCCAGGAGTGCCGTCAGCTTCGCCAGCACGTCGGAGATCTTGAGGAGGAATTCCTCGCGGTCGGCCTCGCTGAGCCCGTCCAGTATGGTCTTTATATCTTCCTGCTGGAGCCTTCGCTCCAGTATCCTGTTCACAATATCGTATTTCATATCCATATCTTGCCTGTCCGGGAACTATTATATATTAGTTATGGCTGCATTTGAAAGAGGAAATTGATCCGCCCGCTCCGTATGCTATAATAAACTCAGATACATGATCAGAGTACGGTATCGGTCCCGGCAAAAGGACCGGGATAAATAACAGAAGATCCAAGGAGGGAACGGCTATGAGAACCTTGTTTGCATGCATGATCGGCATCGCGCTCCTTATTGTGTCAGCGGCCCCTGCAACCGGCCAGGAAAAGGTCGACGCCAAGGCCCTGTTCGAGGCCAAATGCGGCACCTGTCATAAAACTGATAAGGCAACCTCGAAAAAGAAGACGCCGAAGGAATGGCAGGCCACGGTGGCCAGGATGAAGGACGTCCGCAAGGCCCCGGTCAACGACGAAGAGGCGGCGATCATCACGAAGTATCTCAGCGAGCACTACGGAAAGGAAGCAAAGAAATAGCGTTTTTCAGCCGAGGAGCAGCCCGATCATCGACCAGATGATCCACCTGAAGAAGGCGATGATGGGGTTCAGGATGCCGAGAAAGAGCAGGCCCAGGATGATAAACATGCCGTAAGGCTCAAGCCTCATGAGCGAATACTGGAACCGCCGTGAAGTAAAGCCCATGAGGACCTTTGACCCGTCGAGGGGCGGGATCGGGATCAGGTTGAACGCGGCCAGCATGATGTTGATCTGCGCCGCATAGTAAAAAAGAAGGAATACAGGCGTGCCTGGCGCCGGCTGCACAACCCTGAGGAGCAGCAACGAAAGGAATGCGAGGATGATGTTCGCAACGATGCCCGCAGAGGAGACGAAGATAAGCCCTTTTCTCTCGTCGCGGAGGTTGTCAAAATTGACAGGGACGGGCTTGGCCCATCCGAACCCGATGAGGAATAGCGCGATCGTCCCGATGGGGTCGATATGCTTTCGCGGGTCCAGGGTCAGCCTGCCAAGCCATTTGGCCGTCGGGTCACCCATCTTATAGGCAACCCACCCGTGGGCAAGCTCATGGATGATTATTGAATAGAGCAGCGGTATCGCAACAAGAAAGAACGTTAAAGGATCCTGAAATAGTAAGCGTATAAGCCCCATAGGTAATGGACACAAGTATCACATAAGCGGGCCGCAAAAGCAACCCAAAACAACCTTGAAGCCCCCGGCATAACCCTTAAATAAACAACAATCTTAAATATTTGCATAACTGTGATTGACAAAAACATATGTCCGTGATAAAAATGAGAATCTTGGTAAATTTTACAAACGAAATGGTCGTCGCTATGCCGGTACCTGTCAGAGGAGGCAGGTCATCGTATGGGCACGACTAACGACAAGATCCCTGAATTACCCGGGATAGACCTGGAAACAACCCTCGGAGGGACATCGGTAACGCGCTTCCGGAACGCCGTTATCCGCCACCTCGAGCTCATCTTCGTCCTGCTCATAGCCTTTTTGGTGCTCATCCTCTTCTTCTTTATCCCCTATAAGTTCGCCTTTCTGAACCTCTTCTATCTCCCGGTCCTCCTCGCCGCTTACTTTCTCGGAAGGAAGAAATCGCTCCTTGCGAGCCTCCACATCATACTCCTCGTCGCGCTCACCGCCCTCATGCGGCCCGAGTGGTTCACCAGCCATGGGGTCGTGCTGAGCACGATGGTCATGATCACCATCTGGGGAGGCTTTCTCGTCCTCACCAGCATCATCATCGGCTCCCTCCAGGAGCGCATATCAAAGGGCTTCACAGAGACGCGCCGCCTCTACGAGGAGCTGAAGAGAAGCCGGGTCATCGAGGAGATGAAAGAAAAGGTCGAAAAGACCCTTTATACTACCATGGACCCCGTTGTCGCAAAGCTTGCCACCGAAGGCAAGCTCCGCATCGAAAAACGCGAGATAACGATCATGTTCTGCGATCTCACAGACTTCACCAACTATTCAGACCAGAACGCGCCCGATATCGTCCTCGACGAGCTGAACAGGTTCATAGGCCAGATAGAGCCGGTCATCGAAATGTACCGCGGCCATATAGACAAATACATGGGCGACGGCGTCATGGTAGAGTTCGGCGCTCCGATAGATTATGCCCAGCACGCGCTGATGTCTGTTTTGGCAGGCATCAAGATACAGGAGAGGCTGAAGGATACGGCCATCCCCTGGCGCCTCCGCATAGGCATAGCGACGGGCAATGCCATCGTCGGGATGATGGGCGTCAACCGGCAGGCATACAGTGCCATCGGCGACAAGGTAAATGTGGCAAAGCGCCTCGAGGAGATCTGCGAGCCCGACAAGATCTACATCGATGAAACCGCTTACCGGATGGTCGAGCCCTTCGTCAACGTCGTCAAGGTCCGCAACATGAGCTACAGCCGCCAGTCGGATAAAGACCTGCTGGAGCAGCTGCGCATCCTTGAAGGGAGGATGGTCGCCGAAGGTGAGAGCGCCGACCTTCTTTACCAGATGGGGAAGATCCACTTCGGGCTGCACGACGTCAGCGCGGCGATCTCCTGCTTTGAGCATGCGCTGGCCATGGACCCCGACTCCACCGAGATACGCCTTGCCTACGCAGACGCAAACCTGAAAAAGGACGAATACGAGAAGATCCAGCTGAAAGGCAAACTGCACAAGATCTCGGTCTTCGAGGTAAAGGGGCTCAAGAACAGGTGGCACGACCCGAACGTTGTCCCGCCTTCACTGGTGAAAAAATACCGCAATGTCGAGGCCGCCATCAAAGCGCCTTTCGATGCCATACTTGCCGTGGAATCTCTCGACGGCTCCATCGGAAGGGGGCTCCTTACGGGCATGCTTTCCTACGCCATAGCGGACCATCTGGGATTGAACGAAGACCTTAAGCAGACGATCCTCCAGGCGGGCTTGCTCCAGGATATGGGCAAAGAGGCTGTTCCCCACCACATCCTCAACAGGCCGGCGAGCCTTACGGAACAGGAGATCAAGCTGATCGAAAAATATGTTATCGAGAGCGTCGCCATATTGAAACGCCTCGGCTACGTCGACGAAACCCTCCTCGATATCGTCAAGCACCACCACGAGTTGTGGAACGGGAACGGCTATCCCGACGGGCTGGAAGGAGAGGCAATACCGATCGGGGCCCGCATCACATCCATCGCAGAGGTCTACGGCGCGATGACGTCATGGCGGCCTTACCGCGGCTCCTGGGATGCCCGCCTTGCCATTAACGAGATCAAGAAAAACACTGAAAAGGGACATTATGATCCAAAAGTAGCGGAAGCCCTTTTCGAGATCCTCAAAGAGAGCATACCGGAATAAAACAACCCGTATATCGTAATCCCTATATCGAAATGTAAAGCAAAATCCAATTTTCTGGATTCGACACTTTTTTCGGCGAATTCGTCACAAAACCCTGTACCTCGTCTTTCTGTCAAATTATTATAGCCTCACGAACGATCGCCGTTGATGCTCTTTCGTCAATTTACAGGCGGCATCACGGTGGCGTACATGGCGGTAGCTCGGCCGCCGGCCGATATCGATTCGATGGACAACGAGATTCGGGAGGAAAAATGAGATCCAGATCCGTTCTTTCTTTGACCGTCCTGATCGCCTCATGGCTGCTTATCTTTCCCTTCTGCGTAGCTCAAACCCATGCGGACGTCTTCGAGCAGGACCGGATCGCAGAAACGATAGCGCAAAAAAAGGCACGCTGGTCTCCCCGTGACAACCCCCTTTCGCGGCTGAGCGCATATCAGAGGGCAAAACGGTTTGGATCGGGCATCCCTACGCCGACAGGCGCTGAAACGATCATCGTTGCCCCTGCGATAAGCGTGCCTTCGAAGCTCGACTGGAGGAATTACAACGGGAGCAGCTACGTGACGCCGGTCAGGGATCAGGGCGATTGCGGCGCCTGCTGGGCGCACGCGGCAACAGCCGCCCTCGAATCAAGGCTGCTCCTCTCCGGGAACGCGGCGGCCGAATCTCTTGATCTGTCCGAACAGGCGCTTCTGTCGTGCAGCGGGGCCGGGAACTGTTATGGAGGGCGGATAGACTTCGCGTCTGATTTCATTCGGGACATCGGCCTTCCGACTGAGGGCTGCTATCCGTACACGTCCGCAGATGATCTCTGCTCGGGCATCTGCCGGGAATGGCCCGGCTCGGCCTATAAGATAGGTGAATGGTACCTCGTCGATCCCACCGTTCGGTCCATCAAATACAGCCTTTACAACTATGGCCCTCTTGTCGTCCTCATGGCGGTCCACAGCGACCTGCTTTATTACGGGTCGGGAGTCTACGCGCACGTATGGGGAGACCTCGAAGGGTACCACGCGGCCCTTGCCGTCGGATACGACGATGAGGGACAATACTTTATCATCAAGGACAGCTGGGGTACCGGCTGGGGCGAGAACGGCTACCTCAGGGTCGCCTACAGCGAGGTGAGCAGCGAGACCATATTCGGATGCCGGACGATCGCGTATGAGGACGGCGCCCTTGAAGGATTCCCCTTGGTCGACGGCATCCCGCGCAATACCGAAAGCACGGATAAGGGCAGCGCAGCACGACAGGGAACCGCTGGATTATCTTTCCTGGCAGGCACTGTCAGGGACCGATCGGGCAACGTGATAGGCAACGTGAGCATCAAGGTCGGGCAGCGCTCCGTCACAACAGACAGCGCCGGGCAATACCGGCTGTCCTCTGTCGCGCCGGGAGAGCACATTATCACCATCGCAAAGAAAGGCTACCTCACCATCAGCAGGAATATGGTAATCCTTCCCGGGTCGTCGCTGACGGAAGACTTCGTTCTCGGAGGGGACGCAGACGGCAACGCAGAAGAAGGAGGGGCAGCCGATGGAGAAAAAAAGAACGAAAGTAAAACGCAAAAACAACCGGGGCCGGGAAGGTCAGGATGGATGCTCCTCCAGGGCATGCCGATCACTCCCGGCCAGGCAGAGGCACATTTTTCAGCGAAGAGGGCGAAACGCCTCGCCGGGCAGCCCCTCATGGCTACCCTTGCGACGACGGGGGCTGCCGAGATCGGCACGGAGATCCGGGAGCTTGCCCGGGCGCTGCGTTACGATCCGAAGGCCATCTACAATTACATCAAGCAGAATATCGATTACCTGCCGTACTTCGGATCGCTGAAAGGGGCAACGCTCACATACTTAGACGGCAGCGGCAATGACTTCGACCAGGCGTCGCTGATGATCGCCCTGCTCAGGGCAAGCGGGTACAGCGCCCGGTATGTCTACGGCACGATGACGCTCAGCATCCCGACCGTCGACCGGTGGCTGAGAGATACCTATTACGCGTATACGCTTGCCAACGGGGGCATTCCTTTCACGACGGATTACCAGACATACTGCACGATCAGCAGGGTCTGGGTATCTGCGAACATTGACGGCGCGGACTACGTCTTCGACCCTGCCCTCAAGATGTATACGCAAAACTATGGGCAGCATATCGACCTTGCGTCCGATATGGGCTACGATCGCAACGACCTTATCGCCTCGGCCGCCCAGGGCGCTGCGCTGGGGGTCGACTATGCCCAGAACATCAACGAAGGGAACATCAGGTCGCGGCTAACATATTACGCATCCAACTATGTCGCAGCCCGCCGCGCCGAAGGCGCCGGGCAGGAAGCCGCGCGCTATCTGGGCAGCTCCTACCGGGTGATCGCGGCCGATATGACGTCCTATTCCACGTCCCTGCCCTATTCCACCTCGGTCAGCGCTGCCTGGGAGGAGATCCCTCCTGAATACACCGCCACGCTTCGCGTCCAGTACGGCGGCATCGATCACACGTTCATCGTTCCCCGGATCGGCGGGAAGAGGATCACGATCACTTACGCGGGCGGCAGCTATCAGCCTGAGCTGCGCCTCGACGGCACATTGGCCGCTTCGGGGAGCGCAACAACGCCCGGCACCTACGGCACGGCAACATTCACCATCGATCACGGCACCGCGACAAACAACGGCTACTATGCCTCCCAGGCGGCAATCTCTTCGCTGAAGAGCGGCGGCGTATATGCTTTAATAACAAATTTCGCGGGCACGCCACGAAGCGCCCTTATTCAAAAAAGACAGGAACAGCTCGACAAATACCTTCTTCAGGGATTGACGGCCGGGAACGACAAGGAGAAGGTCCTCGGAGAGACCCTCAACATCATGGGCCTGACCTATTTCAACGAGAAATCGATGATAGAGGAGCTGGTAGGGTCCGGGATCGTCTCGGGCGGCGCCCTTCCCGTCATGTTCCATGCCATAGGCGTCGTGGGCCAGGAAACGGGCCCCTATATCGACGTCGCGGCATGGGCATGCGCCCTGAATTATGCCTACGGATCCTACGATCAGTATTATAACAATGCCAAAAATATCTATGCCCTCTTCCAGACCATGATGTTCCACGGGAGCGGGTTCGAACACTCCATTCTGGAACAGTTCATGGGCTCAGACAAGCCTGCCGCGTCGACGGTAAAAGTCCTTCAGCTTGCCAATGCCGGCGGCCACCGGATCTTCCAGGCCGACAGCTCCAATTACCAGGCCGTGCGACAGCAGCTCAAGGGCTACTCATCGACAGCCCTGGCCGGGATCGACGCAAAAAAGAACGAGGGTTTCGATGTCTTTGTCCTGCCCGAATACGGGAACCTCGCGCTGGGACAATGGCAGGGGTACGGATACATGGCGCGGGACAGCGACTGGGTCTCCGGGATGTACGTAGGCAACTATAACGGAGGGATAGGACAGAATGTCCCTGTCGACCCCTTCAACACGGCACAGTATGTGGATATCTTGCTATCCGTCGATACGCCGGAGCGCTTAACGACCTCAACGTTTTCAAACGTCCCGCCCAAATTGTCAGATGAACCGGTTGATATGGCAAGCGGCGCGTACCTGTACGATCACACCGACCTGAAGCTCGGCAGCCGTGAGCCGCTTGGCCTGAGCCTCATCCGCTCATACAACAGCAACCATTATGCGAGAAAGGCCGGATTCGGATACGGCTGGGCGCACAGCTATGACATCAGGCTGAACAGGGGGAGCCACGCCGGGCCCGTCATGGGGAGGCGGCAGATCGCCGAGGCGGCGCCTTTTGTCGTTGCCGCTTACGTCATCAACGACATCATGCGGAATGAGAGCCACGTGAAGGATACCGTAATATCCGCCTTGGTCGCCAAGTGGGCGATGGACCAGATCAACGACAACAGCGTCACCGTACAGGCCGGCGGCAGGCTTATGGAGTTCATCAGGCTCCCCGACGGCTCCTACAGCCCGCCTCCGGGCATAACGACAGAACTTGTAAAGAATGCCGACGGCACGTTCAGCCTTGTCGAGCGCTCCGGCACGCGCACCACCTTCAATGCCGATAGAAGGATAGGTGAGATCATGGACATCGACGGCAACGCGATGACCTTCGCATACAGCATTAATAACAACCTTGCCTCCGTGCGCGATGCACGGGGCCGCACCCTCGCCTTCTCCTATTCCGGGGATGCCATCAGCTCCGTATCCGACTCTGCGGGACGGTCGGTCTCCTACGCATACGACGCGGGCGGTAACCTGACCGGCTTTATTGACCCTGAAGGAAAGCGGTGGAGCTACGGATACGACGAGGGGCACCGGATGACGCACCTCGCCAACCCGCTCGGCATCGCCACTGCCGTCAATGTCTATGACGGCCTCGGCAGGGTAAAGACGCAGACCGTGCCGCGCCAGGGCGGCAGGACGGCAACGTACGGCTTCTATTTCTCCGTTTACAGAAACCAGGAGGAAGACCCCGCCGGGAGGCTGATCACCTACTATTTCGATGAAAAAGGAAGAGGCTATGCCGACGTAGACCCGCTCGGGAACAGGAGCGCAAAGGGATTCGACGGCCAGGACCGCATCGTCAGCATTACTGATCCGCGGTCATATAAAACCACCTACACCTATGACAACGACCACAACCTGAGGACGATCACCAATCCCCTGAATGAGCGCATCAATAAGTACTACGACAGCTATTTCCGCCTTACCCATGTGTACGATCCTCTGGGCTACGCCACCCGGTTCTTCTATGACGAGAAGCATCATCTCACGAGCGTCCAGGGCCCTCTCGGCAATAAAACGAGCTCCACCTATTATGCCGACGGCCTTGTCAACACCGCTACGGATGCGAGGGGCACGACAACCGCCTTCGCCTACGATGCATACGGCAATCCCCGGACAGCGCAGACCGGGGGCCATCCCGCCGTCACCTCGGCCTACGACAGCATAGGCAGGTTGGCCGCTTTCACCGACCAGGCAGGCTCGACCACCACCTTTACTTATGACAAAAGGGGGCTGCCTACCGGCAGGACTGATCCCCTGGGAAGGGCTGTCAGCTTAGATTACGACGGCGCCGGAAGGCTGATCGCAAAAAAGGACCGCAGCGGCCGCGTTGCCGCCTACACCTACACTCCTACAGATAAGATCGAAACGATCACCTACCAGGACGGCTCCCGCGTGCGCTTCACCTATGACCTGCTCGACAGGCTCGTCTCCATGGAGGATGGGACGGGCACAACGTACTATTCCTATGACGCCGCGGGAAGGCTCATTGCCGTGATGGATCCCCGGGGGTTTGTCATCTCATACGGCTATGATGAGGCGGGCAACATAACCGAGATCTCCTACCCCGGGAACAAAAAGGCGCTCTATTCCTATGATGCCGCAAACCGGCTTGCAGCAGTGCAGTGGCAGGACCGGACGGCGCAGTATACCTATGATGTAACGGGACGCCTGATCGGCCTCGCTCATTTCAACGGGTCAACGACCGAATACAGGTATGACAGGGCCGGCAGGTTGACTATGCTCAACAACTACAAGCCGGACTCCGGCGATCCGAACGGGCGCACCATCTCGCGGCATGCATTCACCCTCGATGCCGGCGGCAACCGTACCGGCGTCGTACAGGAAGAACCTTATCAGACAGCGCTCTCTCAGGAGGACATCTCCTATACCTATGATCCCCGGAACAATCGCCTCCAGGCCGCAGGAGGAGACGGCTTCGCCTACGACGACGAAGGGCGGTTGACAAACGGCTACGGCGCCACGTATGCTTTTGATGATGAGCACCGGCTTACAGAGATCGGCAATGATGCGCAGTTCATTTATGACGGCAGGAGCAACAGGGTCGAGGCGGTACGGAACGGCGTCGTCACCCGCTATATCTACGATGCGAGCGGCAACCTTCTTGCTGAGGCCGACGGAGAGAACAGGATCACGAGGTATTACATCTACGGCAGAGGGCTCATGGCGATGACAACGACCTCTGACGACAGGGCCTACTGCTACCATTACAATGCCACCGGCTCCACGATCGCCCTCACCGATGACGCTGGGAGCATGGTGAACTCTTACGCCTACGACCCCTTCGGGAAGATAACGGACCGGCAGGAGACGGTGCAGCAGCCCTTCACCTTCGTGGGGCAATACGGCGTTATGACGGAACCCAACGGGTTCTACTACATGCGTGCCCGATACTACGATCCCCAGGTAGGAAGGTTCATAAGCGAAGACCCCATAGGCCTCGATGGCGGGGACGTAAACCTCTATGTATATGCGGGGAACAATCCGGTGATGGGGGTGGACCCGTGGGGGAGATGCCAAACAAGGGATAACATTGCTGCTTGGCTAGGGGTAACTGCTGCGGCTACAAGTGCGGTGCAAGGACTGGTAACTTATGGGCCCGGCCTTCAGGCTGGTATACCATATGCGATCGCGGCAAATGTGATGGCAAATATGGCTATGGCAGGATTTTCGGTTTATCGAGCCATATATTACCAGCAGGAGATAACGACGGCGGCAATGTGGAGAGATGTTACTCTCGCAGGCGTCAACGTTTCTTCAGCACTCCTACCTGGTAATATGGCAAGGGTGCACTTGGCCATTGATCCCCCTTTGTTGGCTGCTGGCTCAACTATTACTACCCAGTCTTGGCCTAACAGGCCACTGAATCATTCAGCCGTGAACAATGAGTTTCAGCTCCCATTCGGTACTTTTTGGTGATCTCCAAGGAGAATAAATATGTTCAAGATAAAATCAGATCAAGATTTCATTACCATGTTGGTGGTAGGCGGTATTTCTGCGATTGCCGTTGGATGCATAATATTATTCGCAGCAAAAAAGAAAGGAATTAATATTCAAAACAGAGCTTTCTCTGTTAGCACGGCACTTAGCTGTGGTTTTGTATTTATGATCGTTCCTATCTGGTTTACGGATTTATCGCTGAAGTTCAAAATACTGGCGACTTCGGCAATGCTACTATTTCCTTTGGTAAATGTCTTAGCAATCGACAGAATTGCCCGGGCATTACGTCGACATATAGACGAAAGGCATGGCAACGACCGGAGATAGGGGACGGGAGATAGGGGACGTGGTTGACTAACGTGACTAACCCTTTTCTGTCGCACGTTGCATAATAACAACAAGAAAAAATCATGCCACGCAAAGCACGTCTCGATGCAGCAGGCGCTCTTCACCACGTAATAGCGCGCGGGATAGAACAGAGGACTATCTTCGTAGACAAGATAAGACAAAGAGACAAAGGACAAAGGGGACGTTCTTAAGAAATTAAATAAGACAAAGGGGACGTTCTTAAGAAATTAAATAACTATCAATGCCTCGTCGTGCACGTCTTCATTCAGCTGGAATGATCTATCACGTTATAGTCAGGGGAATTGAGAAGAAGCCAATCTTCGTCAATAACCGTGACCGAAAAGATTTTTTTGAACGCTGTTCTGAACTTCTCCCCGGAACAAAGATATCCTGTTACGCTTGGGCATTCATGTCCAATCATGTCCATATGCTCCTTCGTACCGGCGATGTTGCACTTTCCACGTTCATGGCACGTCTTCTCACCGGTTATGCTACTAGCTTCAACCGCAGGCACAAACGCGCCGGGCATCTTTTCCAAAACCGTTACCGTTCCATCATTTGCCAGGAAGAACCGTACTTGAAAGAATTGGTCCGATATATACACCTCAATCCATTGCGGGCAGGGATTGTTCAGGATTTTGAATCCCTTACAAGATTTCCTTGGTGCGGCCATGCGGTCCTTCTCGATAACGTAAGATGTACCTGGCAGGATAGGGATTATATCCTCTCTTTTTTTGGTACGAATGCATCAAAGGCTAAAACGTCGTACCTTGAGTTCGTAAGGTCCGGCAGCAACCAGGGCAGGAAACCTGAACTGGTAGGCGGGGGATTAATACGAAGTCTCGGTGGTTGGGAAGAAGTGAAAAGATGCAGACCTCAAGGTCTTATGAAAGGCGATGAACGCATTCTCGGGGATACATCCTTTGTCATGGGTGTGCTTGCGAAGGCAGAGGAAAATATGACCAGGCGCTACGCGATAAAGCAGTCAGGTCTTGATATCGCTACGATAGAGAAACGGATTTGCGATATTTGTGATATTACCCTGGAAAATCTTTATTGTCGTGGAAGATACAAAAGGCTGGTTGAGGCGAGGAGCATATTATGCTTTTGGGCGGTGCAAGAGCTGGAGGTAACAATGAAGGATCTTGCAGTACGTTTTGCCATTACAGAAACAGCTGTCAGTTATGCTGTGAGAAGGGGACAGAATATCGTCCAGAAAAGAGGGCTAAAGCTTTTCTGAAAAAGTTACTTAATTTCTTAAGAACGTCCCCTTTGTGTGGATAATGTGATAATAGGGAGATAAAATGTTTTTGTCAGAATCCAACGACAATACGATGTTTTCTACGCTACCCAATATTCAGTTTCAGGTATGTTGTAATAAGATGAGAGGAGGATTAAGATAGACACATGAAATAAGTCTCTCGCCAGAACAGTTTGTATCCGTTCTTTCCTATTCGATTCCAATAGGAATTCTGTTTTGCATCGCTATTTTCATTTTAGCTGCAAAAACTCATAAAATTGACATAAAAAATCTTGCAAACCTCCCAATCAATGCCATAATTATCGGCCTTCCAATAGGTGTTTTATTTGTACTAATTCCATTATGGCTAGCGGATTTCTTACCGATTAAAGCCAAGATCATCATTACTCTTATGTCTTTTGTTGTTGGTGTGGGGTCAATTTACTCCATACACCTGCTTGCTAAGGCGTTTTCACTGTTAAAGCGAGGTAGGGGACGTGGTTGACTAACGTGACTAACCCTTTTCTGTCGCACGTTGCATAATCACAACAAGAAAAAATCATGCCACGCAAAGCACGTCTCGATGCAGCAGGCGCTCTTCAACACGTAATAGCGCGCGGGATAGAACAGAGGACTATCTGCGTAGACAATGTTGATAAGGAGACATTCCTGCCCTGAGATTACAACTCGCATATATTCTTGCAAACAATATGGGCGTCCCTTATGCTGAGATCTGCCGCCAACTTGGCATTACTACATCGGCGGTATCAAAAATCATGCGAAGGAATGAGAATAAGTCACGTTAGCCAGCTACGCCCCCCAACAATTACGCCCCCTCACCCTACCCTCTCCCGCGAGGGGAGAGGGAACAGCGTCACCTGCAGCTAGCCGCGGGTGATCATCCGGATTCAACCATCAAAGAAAGGAGAAATGATGACAAAAGAACTAAAGAACCACAAGCTGATCCTGGGATCGTTCGTTGCATTTGTTCTTATCGGCGCCGGCTGCAATGCCTTTCCCGCCTTCACTGAAACGATCTTTTATGACTATGATGACCTGAACCGGCTGACGACCGTGGAAATCCCTGATGCAGGAGGCGTCAGGTACGAGTACGACGAGGTCGGCAACCGCCTGTCGAGGACGTTTACCATGAGCACGTGCGTCCCGGCCTGCCCTCCCGGGTTTACCCTGGAAGGCGGCACATGCCAACAGCCTGCGGGCTGTCCCGGAGGAGCTTTGGACGCACAATACGATCTGTGTATACATGACATCCAATTCGGCTGCCCTGCCGGGTATGCCTATGTTGCGGAACGGTCCCGCTGCGAGGGCCCACCGGTCTGTTCCGGAGGATCATACGATACCGCTCATGATCACTGCCACAAGCCGGCCATAAAGGGTTGCCCGGACGATTACACCTATGTTGCCGCACGGGACCGCTGCGAACATACCCCGTCATGTCCTCCGGGCGGGTCATATTCATTCGCGAACAACCGCTGCGAGGCCGTCTGCACATATTCTTATACCTGTAGCTGGACGGCAGGGGGAGGCGGCGGGTGGAACTCAGGTACGTACGGCGATCATGATACATGCATAAGCAACTGTTCGCAGACGACCGCTTGCACACCAAAGACTGATCCAGCCTCAGGCAGCGAAGTGTATGCCTGCCCGTATGGCGCAGATCACGCGTGCGACGGCAGCAATCAATGCACCCGCACCGGCACGTGCAGCCTCAATACCGCCTGTAGCTGCCCTGCCGGTTATGCATTGCAGGGAACAACCTGTACTGCTCGCGCGGCATGCAGGATCGGAAGCCTCGACGGCGACAACGATGTCTGCTATTGGGCTTACACCCCTATATGCGACCCGGAATGGTCATATGGTTTCGGAAAGGTATGTTACCAGGAAGCGCCGTGCTCCTCCGGCGGGCTGCTCGCTCCCCTCTACAACGCCTGCTATACGGTCAGCACAACAGGCTGCAACATCGGCTACACCTGGGATCCCGCGAACTCCCTGTGCAGCATGCCGCCCCAATGCCCGGCCGGCTCTTCCTACAGCGCGTCGCACAAACGCTGCGAAGCTGCCCTCCTGCCCTGCCCCTAATGCCGCGTGAGGCAAAGAACCAGCTTATAGCTGATAGCTTACAGCAGAAGCAAACACGGAATCCTAATATCTAAATCCGAACAGCAAATGTTCAAAAAGATCTGAGCATGTTTTGAATTTAGAACATTCGAATTTGTTTATTGCTTCGATATTAGGATTTAGTGTTTACCATGAGCTATGGACTATGAGCCGCCTTTCATCGTCTATTCCACCGTTACGCTCTTGGCGAGGTTGCGCGGCTGGTCCACATCGGTGCCGAGAAAGTTTGCGATGTGATAGGCGAGAAGCTGGAGCGGCACGACCGACAGGATCGGCTGCAGCACATAGATGGTCCGGGGCAAAACAAAAAAGGTTTCCACGCGGTCTGCCATTTCGTGAGACGGGTCATCGGTCAGCATCAGCACCCTGCCCCTTCGCGAGATCACCTCTTCCACATTGCCGCAGGTCTTTTTGTATGTATGGTCATGGGGAGAGACAACGACAACGGGCATGTTCTCGTCGATAAGGGCAATGGGGCCGTGCTTCATCTCGCCCGCGGCATAAGCCTCCGCGTGGATGTATGAGATCTCTTTCAGCTTTAAGGCGCCCTCGAGCACCGACGGGTAATTGACCCCCCTTCCCAGGTAAAGGAAGTTGCGGTAGGCCATATATTTCCTTGCCACCTCTTCGATAAGCCCCGATGCGTCGAGGATCGACTGTATCTTGTGCGGCACCTGCTTTATCTCGTTTATATAACCGCTGACATCCGAGGCGCTGATCCTGCCAAGCGCTTTGCTCATATGGAGCGCAAAGAGAAAGAGAACCGATATCTGGGTCGTGAAGGCCTTTGTGGAGGCAACGCCTATCTCGGGGCCCGCATGGGTAAAGATAACCCCATCGGCGTCCCGCGCAAGGGTGCTGCCGAGGACGTTGCAGACGGAAAGCGTATAGACCCCTCTCTTCTTACCCTCCTTCATCGCCGCGATCGTGTCGGCCGTTTCGCCCGACTGGGAGACGAGGACCAGCATATCGTCCTCTTTGAGGATCGGCTCTCTGTAGCGGAATTCAGAGGCGATATCGGTCTCGACGGGGATGCGAAGCATAGATTCAAAAAGGTGCTTCCCTATCATGCAGGCATGATATGATGTGCCGCAGGCAACCATCCATATCTTTTTGATCTTCGCGAGGTCAGGTAATTTCAGCTCTTCGAAATCCACCTGGCCTTTTTCTTCTTTCACCCTTCCGATCAGCGTCTCTGATATGGCCCGCGGCTGTTCAAAGATCTCTTTCAGCATAAAATGCTTGAAGCCTCCTTTTTCCGCCATGGCATCGGACCACTGGACCTGGCGTATCTCCCTTTTAACGGCTTTGCCTTCCAGGTCGATCAGCTTCACCGTGCCTTCGGCGAAGACCGCAATATCATCATCCTCGAGGAAGATAAACCTCTTTGTCCTGTTGATGATCGCCGGGGCATCGCTCGCGATATAATATTCGCCGTTGCCGACGCCCACGATGAGCGGGCTTTCCTTTCTTGCCGCGATGAGCATCTTGTCCGCTTCGCGGATGATGCCGAGGGCATAGGAGCCCCTGAGCTCCTTCAGGGACAACCGGACAGCCTCGACAAAATCCCTGCCTTTTTTGATGTAGCTCATGATAAGGTGGGGTATGACCTCCGTATCCGTATCGGAAAGGAACTTGTGGCCTTCTTTTCTCAGGCGGTCTTTCAGCTCAATGTAGTTTTCGATGATGCCATTGTGAACAACGACCACGTCCCCTGCCTTATGGGGATGCGCGTTCCGCTCTGACGGCGTCCCGTGTGTTGCCCACCTCGTATGCGCGATGCCCGTCTTCCCTGCAAAGCTGCTGTCAGCGACAATTTTTCTCAGCTCATCGACCTTCCCTTTCTGCCGGGCCACTTCGATCTTCCCTTTATTCCATACCGCAATGCCCGCTGAATCATAGCCCCTGTATTCAAGCCTCTTCAGCGCGTCTATCAGTATCCCGCAGGCGTCGCTCTTCCCCTTATAGCCTACTATTCCGCACATTGTCTCTTCCTTTTGTCCATATTGCCCCTCTTTACGGCCTTGCGCTTTTCAGCTCTATCGTATTACAAGTAACGGCCCGCGCCCCGGTGTTAACGTTTTTTCCTGCCTCCCCCATCGCCGGCAGCGCGGCCTGTCCTGGAAAAAGGCCCAACCTTCGCGTTCTTTTTGATCTCGCTCCCCTCGACAACGGCAAACCCTTCAACGGTGACGTTATCGTGAACCACCGAATCCTTCACAACGACATTGGGCCCGATGACCACGCCGCTCCCTATCACGGTATCCCCGAGAAGATAACAGTTGGGAAATATCGTTGTATCGATGCCGACCTTTACGCCGCTTTCGATATACACATTTTTGTCCAGAAAGGTTACCCCTCTTCGCATATGCTGCTGCACGATCCTCCAGCGCATGATCCTGTTCGCCTCCAGGAGCTCCATGCGGGAATTTATGCCGAGGACCTCCTGGGAGTTCCCGTGGTTGTATCCCTTGATGATCTGGCCCTTCTGCCGCCCCACCTTGCAGATATCGGTAAGGTAATACTCGCCCTTTTTATTATCCGCAGATATTGATCTCAACAGGGGGAAAGACCGCGCCGGAATGATGCAGATGCCCGTGTTGATACGCTTGATCTCCCGCTCTTTCCGTGTGGCATCGGCATCCTCTTTGATCTCGATTATCTCATCGCCGGACATGATGACCCTTCCGTATCCGCCGGGGTCGGGGACATCCGTCGTCATAAAGGTGACGCTCTTTGCCTTTTCGTAAAAGGAAAGGAAATCCTTCAATGTCTCCTTCTCTATCATGGGGACATCTCCATAGAGAACAAGGACGTCGCCTTTGTCAATGAACCTGCCGGCAGAGAGCAGCGCGTGGGCCGTGCCCTTCTGCTCCCGCTGCAGGACGCATGCGACAGGATAGGCCTTCAGATATTCCTCGACCTCTTCCCTGCCGTGGCCGACAACAACAACGATCTTCGCAGGTGAAAGCTCCCGCGCCCTCTCGACCACGTAGCGGATCATGGGCCTCCCCATGATCTCGTGCATCACCTTCGGCCTTTTTGAGACCATTCTCTCGCCCTTTCCTGCGGCAAGGATCACAACGTTAAGCTTTTTCATCGACCCTCTCCTTCCTTCCAAAAACCCTCACAATGACAACGCTCAGCTCATAAAGCCCCCATAACGGGACGGCAACGAGGAGCTGGCTTGACACGTCCGGCGGCGTAATTATGGCGCTTACAATGACGGCTGCGAGGATTGCATACCTCCTCTTGTTCGCGAGCATCCTGTAGCGTATGATCCCTGCCCTCGCGAGGTAAAATGCGACAAGCGGCAGCTCAAAAAGCAGCCCGAACATTATGAGCATCTTCATGGTCAGGCTCATGTAGCTCTTGAGGTCCGGCATGGGAATAATCAGTTCACCGGCGTAGCTGACAAAGAAACGGTATATAAAAGGCATCACGACGTAATAGCAGAAAAGGCCTCCGCATATAAAACAGAGGCTGCCCAGCAGGATGAAGGGATAAACATAACGTTTTTCCTTTTCATAAAGGCCCGGAGATACAAACATCCAGAACTCATAGAGGATCACGGGCGCAACAATGAACAGGGCGGCGACAATGGATATCTTGAAATAGGTGATGAACGCCTCGGTGACAGCGGTAAAAATAAAGGAGCTCTTTTCCGGCATGACCCGGATGAAAGGCTCCATAAGAAAGCCAAATATCTTTTCCTTAAAGGAATATGTCAGAATAAAGGCTAACCCGACCGCTACAATGCAGACCAGGATGCGGTCGCGCAGTTCCTTGAGATGGGAAAGGAATGGCTGCTTTTCATCAACTGATGATTTCTTGGCCATGAGGTTTCGACTTTTTCTGTTGGCGTTTTTTTATCCGCGTAATGCCCCGCCTTCAGGGATATTTTTATCTTCTTTCCCTTCCGCGCCCTGAGCGTTGCGCTCAGCATCCACGGCGGGCTCCCCGGAATACGCCTCTTCTGCAGCGCTATCATGGGCTTTTTCTTCCGGCGAGGCCTCATCTCCTGCAACCTCATCCTCGATGGTCTCTTTTACCTCATCGGCCATCCTCCTGAACTCCGAAAAAGCCTTGCCGAGAGATTTGGCAAGCTCTGGCAGCTTCGAAGGCCCCACTACCAGCAACGCCACGACCATAATAACAATGATTTCCGGAAGACCGATGCCAAACATTTTTCATAAACTATCATAAAAACAAGGTCAGGTAAAACAAAATAACCCCGTATAACAATTAATCCCGTATATTTACAAATCTTTTATTCTCTGCTAACATGTATATATCCCATGATGAAAAAATTCTGCCTTTTGACCCTGTTGGTCGCTTCACTTTTGCTTATTGCCCCTTGCCTGTATGCGGAGGGCTTCGGGAGGCCGGGGTACCACGACGCCTCGCTGACGCATGACGGCCGGACAAGAACATACATGGTGTATATCCCGACGATATATATTGTCCAGAAGCCTCAATCCGTCCCTCTTGTCATCGTGCTGCACGGGAACGGCGAAAACGCAAAGAATGCGGCGCACATCACCGGCTTCAGCCAGAAGGCAAATACTGAAGGGTTTATCGTTGTCTACCCGAACGGAACAGGGTGGATCGGCAAGAACAAGTTTCTTACCTGGAACTCCGGCAATTGCTGCGGTTTTGCCGTCGAACACGATATCGACGATACAGGTTTTATAAGGGCCCTTATAGAGAAGCTCGCAAAGGAACTGCCCATTGACCCGAAGCGTATCTATGCAACCGGTATTTCGAACGGCGCCATGATGAGCTACCGTCTCGGCTGCGAGCTGTCTGACAGGATTGCCGCGATCGGCCCCGTAGCAGGGGCCCTGAACATTCAGGATTGCAGGCCCGCGCACCCCCTTTCCGTCGTCATATTCCACGGCAAAGATGACCAACACGTTCTCTACAAAGGCGGCAAATCATTGAAGATGGCAGACGGCCGTGAACGCGCCGACACCCCTGTTTCGTATGCAGCTACCTTCTGGGCAAAGAATAATCAATGCTCTGCAGATCCTCAAACGGAAGAGAAGGGGCGCATCATCACGGATCTTTATACGGGCGGATCATCCGGCACCGAGGTCCTTGTCTATAGCATAAAAGGCGGAGGCCACGCCTGGCCCGGAGGTAAAAAAAGAGGCTATTTCAACGCCGATACGCCTGTCAGCGAAGTACCTGCAACAGACCTGATCTGGGAATTTTTCAAAAGCCACCCGAAGCAGTAAGCAAAAATACAGCTCACAGCCATCAGCTTACAGCCGTCAGCAAACTAATAACAGTTTCTATAGACCAGCTATACAAGATAAACCTGATGAACTGATTTGCTGATCGCTGAAGGCTGACTGCTGAAAGCTGATCATTATTTCACTTGACATTATTACAAATTTGTATTAAATATTAATTTATAATTATTATAACTATGGAAGACCTGATTAAAATACTCCAGTCCAAAAATATTCACCCGTCCCACCAGCGCATAAAAATACTTGAGATCCTTGAGAATAACGAAGATCATATGAATGTGAACATGATCTATGAAGAGCTTTTGAAGGAAATACCGACGATATCGAAAACAACTGTTTATAATACACTGAGCACTTTTGCTGAAAAGGGGCTTGTCCATTGCCTCACGATCACTCCTGAAGAGATGAGGTACGACTACAGGGCAAAGCCGCATCACCACCTGTTATGCACACAATGCGGAAGGATAATTGACGTAGATGTGCAATGCCCCTATGCCGATGTTATGGAGATCGACGGCCACAGGATCGAAGAGATACAGGGCTATTTTAAAGGCACATGCAGGGAATGCCTGTCGCACGATAAGGCACAAATAATAAAATAAAGGAGGCATATCATGGCTGAAAGACTACAGGTTTACAAATGCGCGGTCTGCGGGAACGTTGTCGAGGTTCTTTTTGGCGGAAAAGGTGCGCTTGTCTGCTGCAATGAACCGATGGCTCTCATGCAGGAAAACACGGTAGACGCTGCAAAGGAAAAACACGTCCCCGTTATTGAAAAGACAGCGGACGGGATCAAAATAAAGGTCGGCAGCGTCGCCCACCCTATGGAAGAAAAACATTATATTGTCTTGATCGAGGCAATTGTCGACGGCAAGGTCTATCGGCAGTTCCTGTCGCCCGGCGAAGCGCCTGAGGCATCTTTTCCTGTAAAAGGCGACAATGTGACGGCCCGCGAATACTGCAACCTGCACGGGTTGTGGAAAAGCTGATAAATAGGCCGATAACCCCTGGTGAAACGTAAGTCGTAAGGCGTTAGGCGATTTAACCCCTTACGATTCACGACTTACGACTTACGGGTTTGTCGCTGTGAGATAAACAAAGGAGGATGTAATGAAGTCGGTAAAAGGAACGAAAACAGAAAAGCACCTGCTCGAGAGCTTTGCCGGTGAATCACAGGCAAGGAACAGGTATTCCTATTTCTCATCGCAGGCCAAAAAAGAAGGGTACGAACAGATATCGTGGATCTTTGCAGATACCGCCGACAACGAGAAGGAGCATGCGAAGAGGTTCTTCAAGTTCCTCGAGGGCGGCGATGTGGAAATAACGGCCTCCTATCCTGCCGGCGTCATCGGCAGCACCCTGGACAATCTGAAGGCGGCGGCGGCAGGCGAGAACCTCGAGCATACGGTGCTCTATCCGGAAGCAGCACGGATCGCGGACGAGGAAGGATTTGGCGAGATAGCAACCGTCTTCAGGGAGATCTCCGAGGTTGAGGAAGAACACGAAAAGAGGTACCGCTCCCTTATCGGCAATATCGAGAATGGCAGGGTCTTCAAAAGGGACGCGGTGGTGAAGTGGAGATGCAGGAACTGCGGCTACGTCCATGAAGGAAGAGAGGCGCCGGTGGAGTGCCCTGCCTGCGCCCATCCCCAGGCATATTACGAGCTGCTGGCGGAGAACTATTAAAACTAACAGCTGTCAGCTATCAGCCTTCAGCGATCAGCAAAAAAACTGCTGAGAGCTGACAGCTGGCTGCTGGGGTTCAGGTTTTTTCCTTGACAGCCCTCTTTTCTATCTGTTAGTTTTCTTTGCGTATTATGAAAATTGCCGGGATACAATTCGCCTGCTCTACCGACAGGGAGCGAAATACCGAGAAGGCGCTGCAGCTCCTTGCTGTGGCGCTCAGGGAAGATGCAAAGTTCATCTGCTTCCAGGAGCTCTTCAACCTCCCGTGGTTTCCAAAGGACAGGGACGAAGATGTCTGGAAGTACGCCGAAAAAACTGACGGGCCCACGGTCCGGCTCTTCAAGAATGCCCTTAAAGGGACCGACAGCATCCTTATCCTTCCCATATTTGAAAGATCGGGCAAGAAGTATTTCAATACCTCTGTGGTCTTCAGCAGCGATAAGACGATCGGCACATACAGGAAACTGCACGTCACGGACATACCTCTCTGGGAAGAGAGATCTTATTTTTCCCCCGGCAACCAGGGGCTTCCTGTTTTTCAAACACCGCACGGCGCTATCGGGGTCCAGGCCTCCTGGGATAACTTCTACCAGGAAGGGGTAAGGATCCTCAGGATGAAAGGTGCCGATATTATCTTTGCACCGACTGCCTGCGCCTTTAAATCGCAGCATATCTGGCAAACGGTCCTGACGGGCAACGCAATCGCCAATGGCGTCTACATCATGCGCGTCAACAGGGTCGGAAGCGAGGCGATGCAGGATTTTTACGGCATGAGCTTTTGCGTCAACCCGGAGGGCGAGCTGGTCGGAGGGCCGACGGGGATAACCGACAGCGTGCTTCTCGCAGATATCGACCTTGAATACCTTCAGCACGTGCGGAGGGAATGGCCCATCTTGAAAGGGAGGCGCCCCTCCTGTTACAAGGAAATCATCATGGAGGTCCCATGGGAGAAGAACGATCGCTCTGTGTGATCTGTGCATGGAGAAAAGACTGTCAGAAAAAGTTTTTAAAAAGCCAGGATATTTCATTCAGATGTCCCGAGTACGTAAAAGACATATCCATCAAGGATGATGAAAAACCAGATGATCAAAAGGAACATAGCGACGATCATAAGGGACGCGTGTGAAGGTTGTAAAAAAGACGGCACCCTCCCTGTCAACACAGAGATCAACCCTATCATAGAAATTCCCAGAGAAGAAGGGCATGGAGACTATTCTACAAATATCGCCTTCCTTCTTGCGCCTGCCCTGAAAAAAAATCCAAAAGCGATCGCAGAAGACCTTGTGCAGCGCATGGATTTCGATGCTTCCTGCGACAAGGTCGAGGTCGCGGGAAAAGGCTTTATCAACTTTTATGTAAAAGACGCCGTCTGGCAGCAGCTCCTGCAGGATGCATACGCCAACGGCATCGACACCCTCTTCCCCTCGACCGGCAAGGGGAAAAAAGCGCTTATCGAGTTTGTCAGCGCAAACCCCACGGGCCCCCTTCATATCGGCCATGGCAGGGGAGCAGCTGTCGGCGACGTTCTCGCCAACATCCTTTCAAAGGCCGGCTATGAGGTAACAAAGGAATACTACATCAACGACGCAGGCCGGCAGATCAGGACCCTCGGCAGGTCAACGTTCCTCCGGTGGCAGGAGCTGAAGGGCCTTCAGGTATCATACGAAAAGGACCTCTATCAGGGCGGGTATATCAAGGACCTTGCCCGTGAGATCATTGACAAGCACATCGATGTCCCCCCGGAGGAAGAAGATGCTGTAACCCTGATGTCTCGATTTTCCGGCGACGCCATCATGAACGGCATCATGAAGGACCTTGAAGACTTCGGGGTCTTTTTCGACAGCTATTACAGGGAGTCCGGGCTCTATGGAAGGGGCGTCATCGACAGCACGCTTTCTCTGCTCAGGGAAAAGGGATACGCATATGAGAATGACGGCGCCCTGTGGTTCAGGACAAGCGCCTTTGAAAAGGACGAGGACAGGGTCCTGATAAAATCTGACGGGGAAAAGACCTATTTCACATCAGACATAGCATACCATCTCGATAAGTTCGAACGTTCCTACGATACGCTCGTCGATATATGGGGCTCAGACCATCATGGATATATACCGCGGCTGAAGGCCGCTATCCAGGCGCTCGGAAGGAATAAAGAAGACCTTAAGGTGATACTGATCCAGTTCGTTTCCCTCCTGAAGGATGGAAAACCCATCGGCATGTCAACCCGGGCCGGGGAGTTTACCACTCTGAGGGAAGTCCTGGACGAGGTCGGCAGGGACGCGGCGCGGTTCTTTTTTCTCATGAGAAAAAGCGACGCCCACCTCGAATTTGACCTTGACCTTGCTGTGAAGACCTCCAACGAAAACCCCGTATACTACGTGCAGTACGCCCACGCAAGGATCATGAGCATCTTCAGGAACGCTGCCGCTGAAGGCGTTGATGCCGGGCAATTGAAAAATGCCGACCTGCGCCTCCTGACGCAGGAGGACGAGATCAAGCTCATAAAAGGGATCATTCACTTCCATGACGTCATCGAGGGCTGCGCCAGGAGCTTCGAGCCGCACAGAATCACCTTTTATCTTCTTGATCTTGTTGGAAATTTCCATAGCTACTACAATAAGACAAGGGTGCTCGTCGACGACAGGGATCTGACCATCGCAAGGCTGCTGCTTCTCCATATGCTCAGAGAGGTGATCCGGTCAGGCCTCAGCATCCTCGGCGTATCAGCGCCGGAGAAGATGTAGGGTGTCTCGTATGAATAACCAAACAAAGGCATTTGGACGATACATATGTTTGGATATTCGGTCATTGAATATTGGTTATTAATTGGTTATTGATGTTTGGTTATTGGTTATTTTAGCACGGAGGTTTGATGGGTAAAAAACATAGAAAGGGCGAAGCGCCGGCGGCTGACAACAAACCGGTGGAGATTCAGAAGGAGAAGAGCAAGACCAGGGAGTATATCGAGTCCCTTATTATAGCGGCGATCATCGCCTTTTTTGTCCGCAGCTTCTTTATCCAGGCATTCAAGATACCATCAAGCTCCATGGAGCCGACGCTTCTTATCGGCGATCACCTTCTCGTCAACAGGCTCAGCTACGTTGTGAAGGTTCCGTTCACCGATATTGTCATCTTCGAGCTCGACAAGCCCGACCGGGGCGACGTCGTCGTCTTCCGCTACCCCGTGGACAGAAGCAAAGACTTTATAAAGAGGGTTATCGCAAAGGAAGGCGATACCGTAGAGATCAGAGACAAGATCATCTATGTCAACGGCAAAAAGCTAAATGACCCGTGGGGCTTCCGTTCGCATGAACCTCCCATACCGGGCTTTCTCTCGCCCAAGGATAATTTGCAGCCCCTTAAGGTGCCGAAGGATTCTTATTTCGTCATGGGCGACAACAGGGACAGGAGCCTTGACAGCAGGTTCTGGGGCTTCGTGAAAAAAGAAGACCTCGTCGGAAAGGCATTCATCCTCTACTTTTCGTGGGACGGAAATTCCGACAACCCTCTCCATTATGTACGGTGGCTCCGCATCGGGAGGATAATACGGTAGCGGTCAGCTATCAGCCGTCAACCTCACGTCTTGCGTATCAGGTGTTTCGCTGTTGGCTGTTGGCTGTTGGCTGTAAGCTGTGAGCTGTCGTTATGGATTTTCCGGGCCGCCTGTGCTATTATTTCTCATAATGAAAAGATTTTTCGTTGTTTTCCTGCTCACTTTGCTGCCGTTACCCCTTTTTGGAAGCAATTATTCATCATCGATCGAATTCTTCCTAAAAGGCTACAGAAGCGAGCTGCGCGGCGAACACGAAACAGCCCTGGCATATTACATGGCGGCGTTGAAATTTAATCCTGCTTCTTCTGAGATCAGGGCCGAGCTTGCCTTTCTCTATATTAAGCAAGGAGACACGTCTAAAGCGGAACAGCTGCTCAAAGAGGCGATCGAGATCAATCCTACGAACCGGGATGCCCTGTTCCTCCTTGCCGGTACATACTCGGCGCAGGGCAAGCTCTCGATCGCAAAAACCCTTTACGAGAAATGCATCGCCCTCAACCCCGAGGATACAGAAGCCTACCTCTACCTCGGCTCCCTGTATGTCGCAGAAAAACGCTATAAAGACGCATTGGCCATCTACGAAAAGATACTTGTGTACGACAGCGACAACATTATAGCCCTTTATTATACCGCAAGGCTGTCCGCAGAGGCCAAAGACTATAAAAAGGCAAATGTTTACTATAACAAAGTCCTTGCGTTGAAACCAAACTTCGAGCCGGCCCTGCTCGACCTCGGCACGATCAATGAAATCGAAGGAAATTTTGAAAAGGCAATAGAATACTACCAGTACGTAATCTCCATCGACCCCACGAATAAAAAGGCGCGCTCAAGGATCGCCGCGATATTTATCAAGCAGAAGGAGTACGACAAGGCGATCCTCGAATTCGAGGAGCTGTCGGGAATTGACAGAAAGGATCTCTCCATAAGGATACGCATAGGGCTCCTTCACCTCGAGCAAAGAAGGTTCGACGAGGCAATCAGGGAATTTAATTTTGTGCTTGCCTCTTCCCCCGGCAACAATATCGTTCGGCTCTACCTTGCGATGTCGTGGAAAGAAAAAGGCGACCCGAAGAATGCCATAGAGGAGTTTCTTAAAGTAGACCCCAAATCGGACGAGTTCTCCAACGCATCGAAAAATCTCGTATTTCTTTATATCAAGACAGGCGCCCTGGATGAAGGCATACGGAAAATGGAGCGCTACCTCCGCGAAATACAGCCCACTGCCGAGCTCTATATGTTGCTGTCGATGCTTTACGAAGAAAAGACGGATTATGCGAAAGGCATCGAGCTATTAGAAGAGGCGCGGAAGATCGAGCCGGACAACGCAGACGTCCTGTACCAGATCGGCATGCTCCACGAAAAGAAAGGCAGCACCGATGCGGCGCTGACATTTATGGAAGAGGTGCTGAAGATCGATCCGGATTATGCCAACGCGCTGAACTTCATCGGCTACACCTGGGCCGAGAAAGGGATAAGGCTCGATGAGGCTGAGGTAATGATCAAAAAGGCAATCGCAAAGAAGCCCGATGACGGATATATCCTCGATAGCCTGGGATGGGTCTACTACAAAAGAGGCGATTACAGCGGTGCGCTGACAGCAATATTGAAGGCGCATCAATTGATGCCTGACGATCCAACCATTGCCGAACATCTCGGCGACGTCTACGCAAGCATGAAAGAACACTCCAAGGCCATCCATTACTACGGCAAATCCATCCAGATGGAAAAGAAAGAAGAAAAAAGAAAGGCCCTTGAAGAAAAGATAAGGCAGCTCAAAGAGAATAAGAAATGAAAGCATCCGTGAGGCGTAAGGCGTCAGGCGTGAGGCGTTTAGCCCCTTACGACTTACGACTCACGACTTACGGGTTCAATGTCGTCTGACCTATGAAGCTAAAACTTACAATACTCTGCCTTGCGGTCCTCTTGAATGCCTGCGCGATGCTTCCGAAAAAGGCTGTCCGCCTCGCCTGGCCTGAACGCATAAAATACGTTGCCGCCCTTTGTGAGCTTGACATGTCATGGAGGGAAATGACCTATTCCGGCACTATGTCCTTGCGGGTTGATTATCCCGACGTGCTTCTTGTTGAGGTCTACGGGCCTTTTGGCAATACCGCCATGTATATCAAAAAGGACAGGAACGGCTTCCTGCTTGAGAACCAGGAGGTCAAAGAAACGGATGAGGGCAAGTTCGAGAAAGAATTCGGCATACAATTGAGCGACTTTATCGATGACATTACGATGAATAACACAAGGGAACCTGTCGGGAAAGGCCCTTCGATCGTTCAGCGGAAGGGCTACACAGTAACCTACAGGCTTGACGACGAAAACAAGGTATGCTGGCATAGCGCTGACGGCCATATCTGTATAGAATTTATTGAGGCATCTTTTGAGAAAGGACAGGGCCTTGGAAAAGGTACTTCTGCAGGCATGTGACCGCTATGACCAGGAAAGGCTGAAAGATTTTTTTGTAAAAGGCCTTCAGGCCCTCGGGTTACGCATCGATAAGCAGGCGGTCCTTCTGAAGCCCAATCTTCTAAGCGGCAAAGCGCCTGAAAAGGCAGTCACCACCCACCCTGAATTCATCAGGGCATTAACCGAAATACTTCTTGATTACGGGTGTAAGATCACGATCGGAGATAGTCCCGGCTATGAAAAAACTAAAAAAGTCCTTGTAAATTGCAGAATTATGGATATTATTGAATACTATGGTTTAACTATATCTCATTTTGATAGAAAATTAATAAAGAAAAACGATGGTATATCACCATATAAGCGGTTTACTTTCGGCGAAGACCCAAACGATTTTGATCTGATCATAAATCTTCCCAAGCTTAAGACACATGCGATGATGGGCTTGACGCTGGGGGTGAAAAACACCTTTGGCTTCATACATTCCTTTGAAAAAGCACGGTGGCATCTGAGGGCAGGACAGGACAGGATGCTTTTTGCTTCGGCCCTAATCGATATCCACACCATAGTCAGCCCCCACCTGACGGTCCTTGACGGGATCCTCGGCATGGACGGTGATGGGCCGTCGAACGGGAGGCCGCGGAACCTCGGGGTTGCTGCCATGAGCAGGAGCGCCTTCGTCCTCGACGACGCCGTTGAGAAGCTCGTCCAGCCAGGCTACCCCCTCCCCATCACGGCGCTTGCCAGAGAGCATGGCCTTATCAAAAGCTATGAGACGGTTACTTATGGAGCCCCCGTGATCAAAGATTTCAGGATGCCCGGCACAATGGCTACCGATTGGGGCATTCCGCAGCCTATCAAAACACTTCTCAAGAACGCATTCGTCAAAAAACCAAAGATCATAAGTGCGGCTTGTAAACGATGCGCCGTTTGTGTAAAGGTATGCCCTGCAGGGGCGCTGTCAACGCGGCCGGATGAACCGCCTGTATTCGACTACAAAAAGTGCATTCGCTGTTACTGCTGCCAGGAGATGTGCCCGGAAGGGGCGATCAAAATTTAATAAGCACGAAATCCCAAGCACCAAACTCTAAACAATATCAAATATCAAATGTTCCAAACAAACGTATGCTGTTTGCGTTGCAATATTTGAACATTGGAACATTTGGATTTGTTTAGTGCTTAGATATTCGGATTTAGGATTTGCCATCAGTCACGGGCTTATATTCTTTCCCGTCATAGGAAACACATTTGTCTATTTCGATGCCGTGTATACACGGCATTATACCTTCCAGGTCCCCGTTCAATTTTATGCACATCCCGCAGTCTGAGCTTAGGTTCCTCGGCACGGGAACAAGCTCTATGGCCACATCGCGCCCCTTCAATGCCTTCTCAGCCTTCAGGACATCGTGGATAGTATAGAAGATCAGGAAGTAGATCATATAAGTTCCTCTATAAATATAATAACCAATAACCAAACATCAATCACCAATAAATACCCAATAATCAATGACCGAATACCCAAATATAACCTACGGGATATTTCTGTTTGGTTATTGAATATTGGGAATTGGTGATTAATTGGAACTTGGTTATTGGTGATTGGTTATTCTGGTTTTCGTATTTCACGTTGTCTTCTTCCTGCTCACGCCTGACGATTCACGCCTTACGGATGTTTAGCTATCTCCCGTACCGCATCGATGAATACAGCAACCTCTTCTTCCGTTGTAAAGTATCCGGGCGCGGCTCTCACGGTGCCTTCCGGGAAGGTGCCGATCGTCCTGTGCGCAGCAGGCGCACAATGCAGCCCTACCCGAGTATATATTTCCCGCTTATTGAGCTCATAGCCCACTTCAGAGGGCAATTTTCCCTCAATGTTGAATGATATGACGGGCAGCTGGCTCCCGTCGTCCTTATCCCCGTATATTACGACCTGCGGGATATCAGACAGCCTGGTGAGGATGGATTGCCGCAAATCCTGTTTTCTTCTGATGATCGTATCGATGCCGGTCCTTTCGATAAAGCTTAAGCCTCCGAGGAGCGCTGCGATCCCCGGGGTGTTGGGTGTGCCGCTCTCGTACCGGTCAGGCAAAAACATAGGTTGTTCGATAGATTCCGACCTGCTCCCTGTGCCTCCGAATTTCAGCGGGGCGAGGTCTATCCCGTTCCGTATATAAATGGCGCCAAGGCCCTGGATGCCATAAAGCGATTTATGGCAGGAAAAGCAAAGTATATCAATATCGTCTTCCTCGACGTTAACCGGAAAGGAGCCAGCCGTCTGGCAGGCATCGACGATGAGGGCGATACCCCCTATCATCTTTTTTATCTCGCCGACCGGCTGGACCCTGCCTATGATATTCGACCCGTGGTTGATGATCACCGCCTTTGTTTTCTTGCGTATGAACTTTTTTATATCTCCCACGTCGAGCTTGCCATCGGGCGCACATTGCACGACAGAGATGTCGACCCCTTTCTCTTTGCTGAGGAACATAAGGGGGCGCATCACCGAATTATGCTCGAGCGAAGTGGTGATCACATGGTCCTTTTCTTTTAAAAGCCCAAGGATGGCAAGGTTCAACGATTCGGTCCCGTTCTGGGTAAAAATGATCCGCTCTGAATCCATTATGCGGAACAGGGCTGCAAGTTTTTCCCGCGCCTCAAAGATGGATCGTGCGGCGGCCAGGGAAAGGGCATGCCCGCTTCTGCCGGGATTTCCGCCGACATTCAGTACAAAATCGTTCAGAAAATCAATCGTTTCTTTTGGCTTCGGGAACGAAGTCGCAGCATTGTCAAGATAGATCATATCAGGTTTTCTATTTTAGAAAATTATTTATTGCATAGCAAATAGATAATATGAATAAATAGGCGCTTACTAATAATAGCATTAAAAAAAATCATTTTTTTACATAGCGGCCCCTTAAATGCGTAGAAAAAAGGCACCAAATATGTTCAAATATAAAATAGTTTACGCGTTTGCGGTGAAATATGGAATTACAACGCCCATTGCCGGATCATTATCACATACTGGCCGAAGAGCTAAGGCCTATTGACGTTATGCTTCGGGAAGTCCTTATGTATTACCCTTCTCCCGAAGGCCGGCCCCTGGAGGGCATCTCGGCGCTCATCGATGAGATGAACGGCGTACTCAAAAAAAACTTCGAAGCCCTGACAAGCGCCACTGTCAATCTCACGACGGAAGTCCTGCAAAAAGCGCATGCCCCGAAGGAAACGGTGAGAGAGGCAGCGGCCCGCGTAGAAGAACCGCTCCTCAATATGCTCACCTCCTATCACGATTTCTGGAAACGGCCGTTCCCTCCCGGCCAGGAGGATGGACAGGCCCTTTTTACCAACATCCTCAGGAAACCTGTGGAAGAATATCTTAAACAGCTCGAAAACGTTCTGTCCTTTATCGATAATCCTGACGAAGCGCCGGGAAAATATGATGCGGGCATAATAGATCTGAAGAGCGTCTTCGATATCGAGGACGAGGTAAATGCTTTTCATGAATGGCTGACAAAAACAAGCAAACCTGAAAAAAAGATCGCCGCAAAAGGCCTCTGGGTATTGCTGTTTGCTTTATCCGCCGGGTTCGCCATGGCCTTCCTGGCCATAACGAAGTCAGGCGAAAAAGGTAAATAACATTTACAGGGAGGCCGCTTATGGGGAAAATTCTCAATAAAAAATTCGAAGAGATCAAGGGGATCATCGACAAAGGGCTCAATGCAAAAAGTACGGTCGAGGTCCTGAAGGCTCTCGATGCACCTCCCTATACGCGGGAGCTTATTGAAGAGCTTGAACTTTACAGCGAGCTCCTTCCGCTGGGGCGCGAACACCCCTTTACACCGGAACAGCGGTATCTCCACTTCCTCTGGGATACATTTGACAAGCTTCCCTTGTGCCTCTTTATAAACTTCGCGATCCTTTTCAGGAGGCTCATTGCAGAGCATCTCTTCAAAAGATGCGGCACGGGTTTCATCGCCGAGGAAAATTTCAGGTTCAACTTCGGCCAGAATATCGAGATCGGTGATTCTGCCTTTTTCAATCGCAATGTCTATATCGATTCCAAGGGAGGGGTCGCCATCGGCAATTACGTCGCGCTCACGGAAGACGTCCGGATCTTTACCCATACGCACTCAGAGGCATCCCACATTACCCGTGAATACCGCCCTGTCGTGATCAAGGACTATGCGAAAGTATACACCGGCGCGGTGATACTGCCGGGAGTAACCATAGGCGAGCAGGCCATCGTTGCCTCTCATGCAATGGTCACGGCCGATGTGCCCCCAAACACCGTCGTCGCAGGAATGCCCGCAAAAGTGATCAGGGAAAGAAAAACAGAGGGCCGGGCCGGGGAAGACTTAGACCATCTGTGGCTGTACTAGCTACAACCAGATACTTGATGCTCGATGCTGGATTCTAGATACCAGGCTTATTGAGTGTATAGCGTTTATAGAGCTACATTCATAAGGCGAGAAATCGAGCATCCAGTATCAAGTATCCAGTAACGAGCAACTCGTTTCTGCCCCCTCACATCTGACGTGTTTTATCAAATAAAAAGGGGAGCCGAGGCTCCCCTTTGTGTCTTCCGTGATATTTCCTTTACCTGCCGAGTTTGCCTTTGAATTTTTCAACAAGCTTCGGAACTACCTGTTTGTAGTCGCCGACGATGCCAAACGTTGCCGCCTTGAAGATCGGCGCATCGGGGTCTTTGTTGATTGCAACGATGCAATCGGATGTCCGCATGCCTGCAAGGTGCTGAATGGCGCCGGAGACGCCGCAGGCGATGTAGATCTTCGGCTTCACGGTCTTGCCGGTCTGCCCAACCTGGTGCTCGTAGGGGATCCAGCCTGAATCGACCGCCGCACGGGAGGCTCCAACTGCGCCGCCCAGAAGGTCCGCCAGTTCCTTAATGAGCTTGAATCCTTCTTCGTTGCCCACGCCCCTGCCGCCGGTTACGATGATATCTGCCTCTACGAGGTTCACCGCCGTCGCTGATTGTATAAATTCAAGGACTTTCGTGTTCAGGTCGGCCTCTGCAACCGAAAAGGCCTCTTTTACCACTTCGCCGCTTTTCGACGCATCCTTCTCGGGCATCGCAAATGCCTTGGGCCTCACTGTCGCGATCTGGGGGACTGCCTTTTCGTTCACCACCGACACGGTGTAATTGCCTCCAAAGGCCGCCCTCGTCATCTTCATCTTGCCGCCATCGACGGCAAGCCCGATAGTGTCTGTGCAGAGCCCGAAGCCGAGCAGCGCTGCGCTTGCTGCCGCAACATCTGTTCCCTGGCTCGTCGCCCTGAAGAGGGCTACTGCCGGTTTGTGCTTGTCAAGAAGAGAGGTTGCTGCCTTTGAATATGCATCTGCCCTGAAACCCTTGTACTCAGCGCCTTCCACGGCATATACCTTGGAAGCGCCGTAGGCGAAGGCCTCTTTCGCTATGTCATCGGCCTTCTCGCCGACCACAAAACCGCATACGCTTGATCCAAATCCGTCTGCCAGTGTCTTTCCAATGCCCAGAAGCTCAAAGGACATCGGTGTTACCGCTCCATCTTTATGTTCTATGTATACCCATACATCGTTAGCCATTGTTCTCCCTCCTCCCGGTTATTTTATGACTTTCAGGTCAATCAGCTTATCGGTGAGCGTATTCGCGATGTCTTCAATTTCGCCTTTCAGGATCTCACCAGCACCCCTTGGAGGTGGCACGGCGATCTCAACAACCTTTGTGCAGGAGCCGGCTGCTCCAACCTTGCCCGCGTCCGCACCAAGATCACCCGCATTCCACTTCGGGATCTCAACCTTCGCCGCCTTCCTGATCCCCATGAGGTTGGGAAGCCTCGGCTCGTTGATCCCCTTGATAACAGAAACCACAGCGGGAAGCTTTGCCTCGACGACCTCGTTGCCGCCTTCAATGGCCCTCTCAACAACGATCTTCTTGCCTGCCGCATCGATCGAGCGGACCTTCGCCACATATGTGAGCTGGCTCCAGCCGAGAAGCGCAGCAAGCTCTGCAGCCACAACGCCGGTATTCCCGTCGGTCGACTGCTTTCCGGCGAATACCACGTCCACATCGCCGACCTTCTTGATCGCCTGGGCAAGCACATAGGCCGTTGCGTAGGTGTCAGAACCGGCAAACGCGGGATCGCTGACCTGCTGTACCGCATTGACGGTAAGCGCGAGGGCATTCCTCAAGACATCCGCAGCCTTGTCGGGGCCCATGCTGATCGCAACGATCTCACCATCATAATTCTCTCTCGTGAGCAGCGCTTCCTCCAGAGCAAATTCATCAAAGGGATTGGTAATTGAATCCATTCCGTCTCTCTTCAATGTACCGCTCGGGATATCCCATTTGATCTCTGCTTCGGTATCAGGAACCTGTTTTAAACATACCGCTATCTTCACAGTGTCCTCCTTGAATGTATTTTATTCCCCCTTATAGGTGGGTTTCCTCTTCTCTACAAAAGCGGTCATGCCCTCTTTCTGGTCTTTTGTAGCAAAACATAATCCAAAGTTCTTCGCCTCGAATATAAGGCCCTCTTTATTGTCAAGGGAGAGGCTCTTGTTGATGCATTCCTTTGCAAGCCTCACCGCAAAGGGACCGTTGGCCTTTATCTTCTCTGCAAGCGCCATGACCTCGCCCATCAACTGGTCGTGGGGAACGACCTTATTGATAAGCCCCATCTTGTATGCCTCCTGGGCTGTTATCGTCTTCCCCGTAAAGATGAGCTCTTTCGCCTTGGCGAGGCCGACAAGCTTCGCCGTTCTCTGCGTCCCGCCAAAACCGGGATGGATACCGAGGGTTGTCTCCGGAAAGCCGACCTTCGCCTTGTCAGAGGCATAGATGATATCGCAGGCAATAGCCACTTCGAACCCGCCGCCGAGGGCAAAACCGTTCACGGCAGCGATAACGGGCTTTTCCATATTCTCCAGGGTGCCAATGGCTTCAAAGCCCTTCAGGGAGAACTTCATGCCCCCGATGGCCGTCAGGTCCTTCATCTCAAGGATATCGGCTCCCGCGATAAATGCCTTGTCCCCTTCGCCGGTTATGATAACAACCCTGACGTCCTTATTCGCATTCAAGGCATCGCCGGCATGCTTGATCTCCTCCAACATCTCTGAGTTGAGGGCATTAAGCGCCTTCGGCCTGTTCAGCTTTACGAGTGCGATGCCGTCCTTTATCTCAACGATCAGGTTTTTGTACTCCATATTTTACGCCTCGCTTTCGAGAATTGCCGCAAGGCCCATGCCGCCGCCGATACACATGGAAACAAGGCCATACCTGAGCCCAAGCCTCTTCATCTGGTAAAGGGCCGTTGTGACAAGCCGCGCACCTGTGCATCCGATCGGGTGGCCAAGGGATATCCCGCCGCCGAACATGTTGCATTTATCTGTGTTGACATTAAGCTCCCTGATGCACGCGAGAGACTGTGAGGCAAAGGCCTCGTTGAGCTCGATGATGTCCATCTGGTCAATGGTCATGTTCGCCTTCTTCAGGGCCTTCCTGATCGCCGGCACAGGGCCGAGCCCCATATATGCGGGGTCAACGCCGCCGTTTGCCCACGCTATCATCTTGCCCATAGGCTTTATGCCGAGCTCTTTTGCCTTGTCGCGCGACATGATCACCGCCGCTGATGCAGCATCGTTCAACCCCGACGCGTTCCCTGCCGTTACCGTACCGCCGTCTTTCTTGAACGCCGGCGCGAGCTTTGCCATCTTTTCAAGGGTCGTATCCATGGGCCTTTCATCGGTATCGAAAACGATGGGGTCGCCCTTCTTCTGCGGAATGACAACAGGTACGATCTCGGCCTTGAAGAGGCCCTCTTTTATGGCTTTCCGTGCCCTCTGGTGGCTTATAAGCCCGAATGTATCCTGTTCCACCCTCGATATGCCGTACTTTGCAGCGATGTTCTCTGCCGTGAAGCCCATGTGGTATCCGTAAAATATCTCCCAGACGCCGTCGAGGACCATAAGGTCCACCGCCTTTGTATCGAACATCCTCGCGCCCCAGCGAAGCCCCGGCACAGTAAAGGGCGCCAGGCTCATATTTTCCATCCCGCCGGCGACGACGATCTCATTGTCCTCGCACTCAACCGACCGTATACCGCTGATAATAGCCCGTAATCCCGAGGAGCAGACCTTGTTGATCGTATAGGCCGCGGTCTCTTTCGGAACACCGCCATGGATGCTTGCCTGTCTTCCCGAGTTCTGGCCAAGGCCCGCCTGGATAACGTTGCCCATGACGACCTCGTCAATGACGACCTCTTTCAAACTGCTGTCATAGTCATAATATTTTGCCTCAAGGTCCGTATCGGTCTTGCCGCCGAAGATATCAGGCGCAAATTCTTTATCCTTGCCCTTCGATGGCCTGATCCCTGCCCTCTTGATCGCCTCTTTTATAACCAAACCGCCTAACGTCACAACCGGCACGTCCTTGAGAGACTGACCAAACTGCCCTATCGCTGTCCTTGCACATGAAACTATTACTGCTTCTTTCATAACCCGGTCTCCTTTCATTCAATTGAAAAAAAATTCACAATCTTTTATCGTAATTGCAAACATTTGTCAATGATTTTAATCCAAATAGACGATAATGCTACTTGTCGCTGGATACTCGATCCTCGTCACTGGTTCAAACCAGCATCAAGTATCGAGCATCAAGTATCGGGTAACGGGTTGTCAGGGGTTATTTCAGCTCTTTCATAAAATACGTAAGCCCGCTCGAAAGCATTACCAATATGCCGAATATCATTATCCCGAGCCTGAAGCTGATATAATCGCCTGCCAGGCCGATCAGGTAGGGTACGATCCCCAACCCGAACGCGACGCCAAGGGTCACGATCAAGCCCGTTGCCATCCCCCTCTTTTCCCTATCAAACATCTTGGAGATAGAGACAAGGCCGACGGGGAAGAAAGCGGTAGAAATGCTTGCCTGGAGAAAAAGAAATACCTCGATGGATCTGATATTTTTAACGGCGATCAGCATGGTCAGGATGCCGGTAATGAAGACTACCAGAAATATGGTCTTCCTCAGGCTGAATTTATCGACAATAAATCCTATCAGTATAGATACGAAGATCCCGCCGAGCCTGGAGATGCTGAATATCGTGTTGGCGTGCCTGATATCGATCCCCAGCTCTTTTGTCAGGTAAAGAGGCAATACGAAATAAAGCCCCAGGCAGGCGCCCGCAGCAAATACCCATATTGTCCCCAGCATCCACAGATGCCTGTTCTTCATAAGGCTGCTGAAAAACCCTTTTTTCGTGGGCTGGACCTTCACTTCTTTGCCTGCAAAAGAAAAAATAATAGCGGGAATTACAAAAAAGGCCCCGACAACATAGAACATCTCACGCCACGTAAAATATTGGAGGAGGAAGATCGCTACCAAAGGAGAGGTAAAGATGCTCATGGAAGCGCCGGTTTCATGGACCGCTATCACTCTCCCCCACGTCCGCTCCTCATAGTATTCGGTAATGAGTGGAATAACAGAGGGAATGTAGATGCCGATCGATATGCCAAGGATAAAAGAAAGAAAGACCAGGACATTAAAAACCCTGACATGGGGAATGGCGAAAAAGATGCATGCAGAGATGGCCAGCGACACAATGATCGACCTTTTGTACCCGAGAAAACCCGAAAATATGCCGGACAGAAAGACCGAGCAAGCGTACCCGAATGATGTAAAGGCAAAGAGGCTGCTTGCCCTGGCGTGGCTGATAACAAACTCGTCCTCAATAAGGGGCATAACAGGGGCAAAGATCGTCCTGCCGGAAAAATTGATAAACCAGAGAGACCAGAAAAATATGAGGAACAGAAAGGCCTTCCCTTTAAGGCCCGAGAACTTCTCCATAGCCATTAATCTACAGTGTTTCTCCGCAAGAATTCAACGCATTGTTGTGAATAAATCATAAAATATGCTAATATGACAACCACACAACAAGAATCTTGTTCCTCGTACCTCGATCCTCGTTCCTTCAGGGTAACCGGCCGGTATCGAGTATCAAGTATCGAGCAGCGTATTGTCATTCAAGGAGACTCGAAGATATGAACATACCCCCTATCGACCTAAAAACACAGTTCAAGCTGGTTCAAAAGGATATATTAAAAAACATCAGGGAGATACTCTCTGAACAAAAACTTATCCTGGGCCAATATTGCAGCAAGCTTGAAGATGCCATTGCGCGCTATGTAGGAGTGCCTTCTGCAATATCCTGCGCAAACGGCACCGATGCGCTGATCCTTTCCCTCATGGCCCTTGACATCAAAGAAGGCGACGAGGTCATCACGACCCCCTATACATTCTTTGCGACAGCAAGCTCGGTCGTTCTCATGGGCGCAAAACCTGTTTTTGTAGATATAACAAAGGAAAGCATGAACATCGATCCCGGGTTGATCGAAAGGGCGATCACACCGAGGACAAAGGCCATCATAGTCGTTCATCTTTTCGGAAAGCTCTGCGACATGGACAGGATATCGGCTATCGGCAAGAAGTACGGCATACCCGTCGTTGAAGATATAGCCCAATCCCTCGGCTCACGGAACGACCGCGGCATGTCGGGGAGCTTCGGCGACATCGCCGCTTTAAGCTTTTACCCCACAAAAAACCTCGGCGGCATCGGCGAAGGGGGGATGGTCCTTTCGAAGAGGGCAGAGCTCGGCGAAAAGGTGAAAAAGCTCAGGGTTCACGGGATGGGAAGCGTTCCCTATTATCATGAGATGGTGGGCATCAACAGCAGGCTCGATGAGATCAAGGCCTGCGCCCTCGTGGTAAAATTCCCCTACCTTGAAAGGTGGAACAGAAAAAGGGTTGCGAATGCCAGGTTTTACAACAGAAGGCTGAAAGGCCTTCCTGTTATACTTCCCCATATCGAGGACGGCTTTTCGTATATAGCGCACCAGTATGTGATACGCGTACAGGAGAGGAACAGGCTTCAGGATTTTCTGAAACAGAAAGGGGTCATGACCGGGGTGTACTATCCCCTGCCCCTGCATCTCCAGCCCTGCTTTGCATCCTTCGGATATAAAAAAGGCGACTTCCCCATAGCGGAGGAGGCATCGCTGACCAGCCTCGCTCTCCCGGTCTACCCGGAATTGAAGAAGGCGGAAAAGGATTATGTCGTCGCATCGGTGAGGGAATTTTTTAAAGGATAATACGGCTCAAACCGGATACTTGATACTGGAAAATGAATCACCAAACACCAATAACCAAGCTCCAATTAATCACCAATACCCAATAACCAAACAAAAACTTTAGATATGATCTCTCGTTTGGGTATTCGGTCATTGGTTATTGGGTATTAACTGGTTATTGATGTTTGGTGATTGGTTATTGTCGTTCGTGTTTTCCGATCATTACCTTCACCATCCTGTCGAAGGTCAGGTATCTTCTCGCTGCCCTGTCAACGTCTTCTTTTGTGACCTTTTCAATGAGCCCCGGCCATATCTTGAAATAATTAGGCTTCAATCCGTATATCGTGTCAAAGCACATGGCCGTTGTGATGGCGCCGTTGGACTGCATCTTAATGTAATGGTTCCCTATGAGGTAGTTCTTTCCGTTCTCAACCTCTTTTTCGGTAAAACCATCCCTGAGGATCCTTTCTATCTCTGCCCTTACTATCCTTTCAACCTCTCCCGTCAGCTTCCCGTCTGTCCCGATGTAGATGCCCAGCCCCCCCGTCTCATACGCCATCTGGTTGAAGAAGGTCAATGCGTATGCGTATGGGTTGTCTTCCCGCAATACTTTGTGGATCCTCCCGCCCATGCCGGACAAAATGGCGTCCATAACTTCCGCTGCATACCTGTCTTTATCGATAAGGCCGGGCCCGGAAAAGCCAAAAATGATGTGCGTCTGCATTATATCCTTCTCAACAGCTACATTCTCCCGTGATGCCTTTGCGGTTTCCTTGCGGAGCGGGGGCGTTTTACCCTTCCAGCCGTAAAAGAGCTTCTCCATGAGCGACGTCAGTTCCTTCTCGTCAATATCGCCTGAGATGGCGAGGACCGCATTGGAAGGACCGACATACTCTTTGTAAAATCTCTCCAGGTCTTCTATCCCTGCGCCCTCTACATCGCGTTCCTTGCCTATGGGGTCCTTGCCGTAAGGATGTCCTTTGTAAAGCACCTCGTTGAAGCGCTGGAACGTGAAGCCTATAGGGTCGTCATCTCTTTGGCGTATCTCCGACAGCACTTCTGCCTTTATCTTTTCCAGTTCGTCCTGGCGCATAGCCGTCTCAGCAAGAAGTTGATGAAGAAGGCTAAGAACGGTCTTCAGGTCCTTGGCCAGAAATTTTCCCGAAAGACCGAAGATGTTCCTCCCGCTGAAAGGCGAGATATCGCCGGCGAGGAGGTCGATCTCCCGCGCTATCGCTCCGGCATCCTTATCTTTTGTGCCTCTCAGGAGCATCTTGGAGAGAAGGTTGAATATGCCATTTTTGCCTTCCGGCTCCTCTTTCAGGCCGCCCGTAAACCCTATCTTAAAGGCAAAGCTGGGAGATGCCTGGTTTTTATTTACGACATATTTCAGCCCGTTCTTCAGCTGAAACGTATGGGGGTTCGCCGCGTTCTTAGGTTTTAAAACAACGACGCGCTTTTCCTTTCCGATGATGTATTGCTCAAGTACCCTCCTGATATCTTCCTGGGTCACTTTATCGAGGGCAAGGAGGTACTTGTCGAGGTAATAGGCATCGCCGGTAAGGGTTTGAAAATTACCAACCTGCATGGCCTTCCCCTGCACGGTCTCTGCAGAATAGACATAGGAGGCCTTGATCATATTCCTCGCCTTTTCCATCTCCCAACCGGTAACTCCTTCGCGCTGCACCTTCTTCAGCTGCTCTTCGATTGCAGCCATGACCGCCTCGGGGGGCTTTTCCTTAAAGGTGGCATAGATCACAAAAAGGCCGGGGTTTCTCGGTGCAAAGATATATGTCCCTATATTCGTCACTATCGCCTTTTTTCGCCTCAGCTCTTCCTGAAGGCGGGCGCTTTCTCCGTCTCCGAGAATATTTGCAAGCATCTCCAGGGCAGGTATATCCTCGTGCACCTTCTGCGGTATCGGGCATGAAAAGGCAAAATAGGTTTCCCTGACATCCCTTTCTACGATCTTCGCTTCGCCGCCTCCTGCCTTCTTTTTCGTTTCCTCCCTGACGATCTGCCTCTTTTTCTTTTTCGCGGACATGTACTTCTTGATCAACGACCGTGCCGCATGCTCATCGAAATCGCCGACGACAACAACGGTCATGTTGTCGGGAGCATAATGGCCGGCAAAGTAGGTGAGGATGTCCTGCCTTGTCATGCTGCTTACCGTTTCGGTATAGCCGATAATAGGCCTCCCGTAGGGCTGGCCTTCATAGCTGGCCGCAAAGAGCTCCTTGAAGAGCTTTCTCTGCGGCTCGTCTTCCCCCATCTTTATCTCTTCGAGGACAACTTTCCGTTCTTTTTCGATCTCTTTTTCAGGAAAGGCAGGGTTGTTAACGCCATCGACCAGCAGCTCCATGCCCTCTTCGAACCCTTTCCTTGGAATAACGATATAGTAGACGGTGTTGTCGTATGAGGTAAAGGCATTGATGCTTCCTCCGAGGGCCTCGATCCTCGATGCCATCTCGTTCGGCTTCATCTTTTCGGTGCCCTTGAATATAAGGTGCTCTATGAAATGGGTAACGCCGGCTATCTTCTCCTGTTCGTACTGGCTGCCCGTCTTTACCCATATCTGGACAGCAACAACGCCTGTGCCTTGTCTCTTTTCAAAAATATATTTTAAGCCGTTCTCTAATGAAAATATCTCCATTGCGCGTACCATCCCTGCAATTGTCAGGATACAAATGACAGAAGAAACGAGGGCTAAGATAAAAGAAAAGGGGAAAGGCCCCCTTTTAGAGGGCCTTTTTTCCTTCATAGAAAGCTTTGACATTAAGGTCATGTAATTTCGGTGCAAGCAGCGTCTTGAGCGCATCGATCCACTGCTCATCCTTGATCTCCGGGAAGAAGTTTGAGAACGCTCCAACGAGAACGACATTCGCTGCCTGCATGTTGCCGAGGCTCTTTGCGATCTCCTGCCCGTTGATCATGTGGACATTTTCTTTGAAATGTTTTTTGAATGCCTTTTCAACATCCTGCGGGTACTGCGCCAAGCCGAGGTTAACGGCAGGCGGGAAGATCTCCTGGTTGTTGATGACGATCTTTCCCTCGGGCTTTACCCAGTTGATGTACCGTATCGATTCGAGAAGCTCGAAGGAGAGGAGAAAGTCGACATCGCCGTATTTGATGATCGGCGAATAGACCTTCTTGCCGAACCGGAAATGGGTGGTAACGTCGCCGCCCCTCTGCGCCATCCCGTGAACTTCTGCCTTTTTTACGTCGAACCCGGCCTTGAGGAATACTTCGGCAAGGATATTACTCGCAAGAATAGTACCCTGGCCTCCAACACCGGAAAGAAATATATTTGTGACCTTTCCGTTCTTTTTTATGTTCTTTTTCATTCTCCACCTCCTCACTTTTGGCCTGGTACAATGGCTTCGAACTTGCATACCTGGACACAGACCTCGCAGCCGACGCACTGATCACGGTTGATATATGCAGTTCCTTTTCGCTTGTGCCCGTCCTTGGTCTCACCTTCGCCTGCACGCCAGCTTATGGCAGGACAGTTGATCTCGAGGCACATCTTGCAGCCACGGCACTTGTCGGCATTGATGAAATAGAAGGGGTTTTTGAACTTTTCGAGCGGCTTCGCCCTGCGGAGTAGCATGCACGGGCTGTCCTTACAGATGATCATTGACGGCTCGTTCTTTGCCATCTCTTCTTTGATGATCTCCATGCAGCCTTTTATGTCGTAGGGGTCTATCTTCCTGATGCTCTTCACGCCAAGGGCCTTGCCGAGCACCTCATAATCGACCATATTTGTCGGTTCCTGCCTGATGGTGAAGCCTGTTCCGGCATGTTCCTGATGGCCTGTCATGCCGGTGATCCTGTTGTCAAGGACGATCGTGGTGGAATTGCCCTTATTGTAGACAACGTCCATCAAAGGCGTTACTCCGCCGTGGAGGAATGTGGAGTCGCCGATGACGGCAACCACCTTTCCCAGGCCTTCGCTGCCGAGGGCCTTCATCGCGCCGTGCGCCATGCCAACGCTGGCGCCCATGCATATGCATGCGTGGAGTGCCTGGAGGGGCGGCGCTGCAGCGAGGGTGTAGCATCCGATATCGCCGAACACGTAGGCGCCGAGCTTCTTGAGGGCATAGAACAACGGCCTGTGGGAACAGCCGGCGCATAGGTTGGGCGGCCTTCTGGGAAGGTCTTCCGGCTTAACCCTGATCTTTGGCGGCTTATATGCCTTTCCTTTCAGCGATCTCTCGACGATCTCGGGAGAGAGCTCATACATATTAGGAATCACATCTTTGCCGTGGAATACCTTGTAGCCCATTGCCTTTATCTCCGTCTCGAGGAACGGGTCGAGCTCTTCCACGATAATTACCTTTTTCACCTTCTTGAAGAATGTGGCGATCATCTTCTTCGGAAGGGGCCATACCATACCGAGCTTCAAATATGACCATTCCGGGAACGCTTCTTTTGCATAAAGGTACGACACGCCGCTGGAGATAACGCCGATCTTTGTATCGTTGATCTCCATGACGTTGTATTTGAATTTGTCTGCGTACGCTTCAAGCTTCCTCATTCTCTCTTCGACAAATTTCCTTCTTACCCGTACGTACGCCGGGACCATAACGTATTTCGGAGTATCTTTTGGATCGAGCCCCGGGGTCATTGTCGACTCTTTCCTCTCGCCGAGGACAACCGGAGAATCTGAGTGGGCAACCCTGGTCTCTGTCCTCAACATTACCGGCGTATCGAACTTTTCGCTGATCTCAAAGGCGATCTTTGCGAAATCCTTGCACTCCTGGCCATCTGACGGCTCCAGCATGGGGACCTTTGCAAACCGCGCCCAGTTCCTGCTGTCCTGCTCGTTCTGGGAGCTGTGGACGTTCGGGTCATCGGCGACTACGACCAGCATCCCGCCCTTGACCCCGGTGTAGGCAAGGGTCATAAAAGGGTCGGCGGCAACGTTTAGGCCAACGTGCTTCATGGCGGCCATTGACCGTACGCCTGATAGTGCAGCGCCGGCTGCCACCTCAACGGCTACTTTTTCATTCGGCGCCCATTCCGGATAGATTTCAGGATACGTACTGGCAACATCCTGTAAGATCTCACTGCTCGGCGTTCCGGGATATGCAGTGGCGATCTTAACGCCTGCTTCCCAGGCACCTCTTGCAACTGCTGCGTTTCCTTGCATCAATTCTTTCTTCATGTTTCCCCCAAATATGGCGTAACGCCTGGATTTAAAATACGATTAACGCTTCACCTCCTTCTCCGTTTTTCCTCTATGGTTATTGTCTTGCTGCTTGTTAACAAATTCACTTATTATTTTCAGCAGAATAGCAGGGCTTTGTCAAGAAATTTAGTTGCCGCTGAACATCCGTAAGGCGTAAGTCGTGAGGCGTCAGGCGATTTTGACCCCTTACGCCTCACGACTTACGGATTTTTTACTGATGGTTTTTAAGAGGCTTTGCACGTTGCCAGGAATTTTATGATCTCGCGGCAGCCTTCCAGCCCTTCATGTATGTTCGCCACCGAGATCCTTTCATCAATGCCGTGCATCCTGAAAAGCTCATCGTTCGGCAGCGTGATCGGGAAGAACCCGTATGCGGGGATGCCGAGGTTCCTGAAATACCTCATGTCTGTCGCGCCTGTCGTGAGAAACGGCAGCACAGGCACCGGCCCCCTCAATTCATTCATCACCCTCCGTATGCCCCCGAAATACTGCGTGCCGTATCCCGACTGCAGGGCCCTGCTCACATCGCTGCCGATAGGGACAAGTTCTACTTCGCTCCCGCACAGCCGCCTGACCTTTTTAAAAAAATTATCATGGCTCTCGGTCGGGAGCAGCCTTGCATCGAAATATGCCGTAGATTCCCCCGGTATTACGTTCACCTTCTCGCCGCCTTTCAGGATCGTCAGCGTAACCGTGTTGCGAAGCAGCGCGTTGTAGACCTGGTTGCCCTCTACAAAATCCCTGAAATGTTTGTTTTTTAGCGATTCTCTCAAGGACGAGAACGAAAACCCCTTCCCCCGCTTGCCCTGCAGGACAGCGTTCAGATATGTGCTCACAATGCTTGTGGGCTTAAGCGGCCAGCGATAAGAAAGTATTGCATGGGATGCCCTGACGACCTTTTCGTTAGCGTTGTCCCTGTGCGGCATCGATCCGTGGCCGCCTGTGCCTCTGGCCTGGATCCTGAACTGGCCCAGCTTCTTTTCTGCTACCGACACCTGCGCGTGCACAAGGCCGTTCTCTTCAACAATAGACCCTCCTTCGCTTAAAACGAACGAGGCGTGTTTCAGGTCAGGGACGCTGCGGAGCATAAACTCAACGCCGTTCTGGCCCCCGACCTCTTCATCGCAGGTAGCCAGGAAGATCACGTCCTGCGCAGGCTCTATCCCTGCTTTATAAAGGTCCATGAACGCGAGCAGCTGGCATATGGTCTGCGCCTTCATATCGATGGCGCCCCTGCCATAAATGAAGCCGCCCTTCAGCTCCCCGCCAAAGGGGTCCACCGTCCACTCTTCGCGCCTGGCCGGGACAACGTCGATATGGCTCAAAATGACAACCGGCCTCCCCTTGTTTTTGCCTTTTATCCTGGCAAGGATATTGGCCCGCTTCGGTACAGGGGAATAAATCTCTGTCTTTATCCCCTCCGCCCCAAGAACACCCTCAAGGAACAGAACGGCGCTTTCTTCGTTGCCCGGAGGATTCGATGTATCAATGCGGATAAGCTCCTGGGTCAACTGAACTGCCTTATCTGCTTTAGTCATAGTCTAACCTGTTCTTCCCTTCCCTCTTTGCTTTGTAGAGGTTATTGTCGGCGATCTTAATGAGGTCATTGGCGATGTGGCCTTGCTGGTATAGGCCGATCCCGCCGCTGACCGTCAATTTTATCTGGTGGTCTTCGTAGATGAATGGCTCCTGTTCGACCCCGGTTCGCAAGCGCTCTCCCACGACATAAGCCCTTTCGAGGTCAGTCTCGGGAAGGATCACGAGAAACTCTTCCCCGCCGTACCGGCCGACGATATCAATGGTGCGCAACCTTTTTGTAAAGAGCTCGGCGACCTTTTGCAGAACAAAATCTCCCGCGAGGTGGCCGTATGTGTCGTTCACATCTTTAAAATTGTCCAGGTCGAAGAGCATCACGGAAAGGTCCGAATGGTACCTCTTTGCCCTTTCGATCTCTTCATTCAGTTTGTTAATGATATATGTATGGTTGTAAATTCCCGTCAGGCCGTCGTGGATCGAAAGGGTTTTGATCTCCTGGAACAAACGTATCTTTTCGAGCGTGACCGATATGTGTGAACAAAACTTGCTGAATGTGGCCTCTTCCTGGGCCTGGAATGGTGTGCTCCGGAACAGCCCGGCAAACCCGTATACGGTGTTTGTCGTAGACAGTTCGACCATGAGCGACTGATAATCATCCTGGGCGCTGGTCAACTTTGCGTTAACGGCCCCCTGGGACATCCTTCTCAAAAGGATGTTCGTAATGACTTCGGCAAGCTTCCTGTTGCTTGAGACCTTTGGATAGATCTGGATATTCACCTCGTTCCCGTAGGTAAGAAGGGCGCCAAAATATTCGAAATTAAGAAAGCTCTTCAAAAGGGCGTAGGCGTTCTTGAGGACAAATGCAGAATCTTCAGCCTCCCCTATCATATGCTGCAGGCTCTTTAAAAAATCTATCTCCTGTATATTGATCTTTTCCAGCCTCTTCGTCTCTTCCACGCGCCTTGCGAGCTCGGTCGTCTTAAGGGATTCAATATAATGGTCCATCGCATTGTTCACTACGTGATAAACCTCTTCGAAGCTTTCAAAGGGTTTTGTCAGTATTGTGTAAGCGCCCTTCCGGAGGGATTCTACGCGCCTTTCGTCATTGGTGTACCCTGTCATCATGATAACGGGTATGTCTGGCTTGATATTCTTTATTCTCTGCAGGATCTCAACGCCTGAGATACCGGGCAGCATGATGTCGAGCAATACCGCCCGGGGCTCTTTTTCTTTGAGCTCCTTTTCAAGGTCCGGCGGGTCCTTAAATGGATAAACCTTCAGCCCGTAGTGCTCAAAATACTCTGTCAGGACTGTAAGCGTCGCCTTATCGTCATCAATAACAAAAAGCCTTTTCGTCTCGTCCATAAACAAAAAAGGGGGTTAAGAAAACCCCCTCTCTCCTATTTCTTTGTCTTCTTTTCCTTCTTCGGTGCTGCCTTTTTTCCTGTCTTTTTTGCGGCTCCGCACTTCGCCATAGGAACACCTCCTTTGTGATTTTCAAACAATGTTATGTAAATCGGAGGTGTTTGTCAACCACTATATGGCAATAACCTCTTTTACTTCAGGTATCTCTTCTTTTAGCTGTTTCTCTACCCCCATCTTCAGTGTCATCTTGCTCATCGGGCAGCTTCCGCATGCGCCCTGCAGCCTTACTTTAACAATGCCGTCCTGCACATCAATAAGCTCGATATCCCCGCCATCCCTCTGCAAAAAAGGCCTTACCTTCTCTATCGCCGCCCTAACCTTTTCTTTCATATGTACCTCCAGTGTTTTCTACCCCGTGCCGAGGTTAATAAATATAAACATGATTCACCGATATGTAAATAGGATCATAAAGCAGACCGGAGATGCTGGATGCTCGATACTGGATGCTGGTTCAAACCAGTGACAAGCATCGAGTAACGAGGGACAAGGTTTTCGCTATTCGCTGCCTTTAGTGTTCATCCCTTCCCGCTGTTCTGTATCTCTATCTTGATCTCCTTTGGCACTGCCTTCTGTGATTTCGGGATCTTTACCTTCAGCACCCCGTCCTTGTACGTCGCCTTTGCCTTATCTCCGAGCACTTCAGCCGGGAGCTGAACGATCCTCTGAAACGATCCATAAACCCTTTCAGACCTGTAGCAGTCTTCATTCCTGCAATCTTCCTCTGTCTTTCTCTCCCCTTTCAGCGTCAGCCTGTCTTCAACGATCGTTATCGAAACCTCTTTCGGATCGATCGCCGGGATATCGATGGTGACGATAACATCCTTTTTCGTCTCGTGTATATCGACCGCCGGCACCCATCCCCCTTCACGCAGAGAAGGAAAACCCGCTTTTTCAAAAAAATCCTCAAATATCCTGTCCATCTCTTCCCGCATTGAAGGAAACCTTGACTCCCACAAAGATTTCCAGGGCGTTAAAGGCATAGCTCCACCTCCTGCTACTATTTTTGTTTGTTTTTTGCCCCTTTTCTTAAAGACCTCTTCCAAAAGCTTACCACACCTGACTGGTGAAAAGAAAACTGTACGAGCTCCCAACCCTCATCGCCCATTTTATTCAGCAGCCGCGACATATTATCCAGCTGCTCTGCTCCGACATCGTGCATTTCGCATTCGCCATCGGGCCTGCATGCATAGACAATGTTATTGCGCTGGTCAACGACAACGCCTTCTTTCTTCAGGTCCTCCATGGAAAATATCTTCAGAATATATTCGTATTTCATAGGCACCTTCCTGGTTTGTTTTTATGTCGCTATGATATAATATTAATGCAAATTACCGGTTTTTTAAAGTAGCTATGGAATATACCCCTCTTTATATCGAATCATACTCCAGCGGCACGCTTCAAGAAAGGCTCGAAGAGCTCGAATCCCTGCTCAATCCCTGCACGCTGTGTCCAAGGCATTGCAAGGCCAACAGGCTGGTCGGCGACCTCGGATACTGCAAGGCGCCTTATGACCTCTTCGTCTCATCGGCCTCTCCTCATTTCGGAGAAGAGGCGCCCCTGGTCGGAAACAACGGCTCGGGAACAATATTCTTTACCCACTGCAGCCTCAGGTGCGTCTTCTGCCAGAACCACGATATCAGCATAGGCGGCGAGGGCGCCCCCTGCACGTACGGCAAGCTTGCGGCGCTGATGGTCGATCTCCAGGACCGCGGCTGCCACAATATTAATCTCGTAACCCCAACCCATTATGTTCCGCAGATCATAAAGGCCCTTTCAATTGCCATCGGGAAAGGCCTTTCCATCCCCCTCGTTTACAATACGAGCGGCTACGACTCGATCGAAACGATCAGGCTCCTTGACGGCATCATCGACATCTATATGCCTGACATCAAGTTCCTCGACAGCGAGCTTTCACAGCGATTCTGCAAGGCGGGAGATTACCCTGAATCCGTCAGGGAGGCAGTCCGCGAGATGCAAAGGCAGGTCGGCGACCTTCTCATTGACGAATACGGCATTGCGAAGAAGGGCCTGCTTGTTCGCCACCTCGTCATGCCGTCGTGCGGCGACGATACAAAAATGATCATGAGATTCATCAGGGATGAGGTCTCGCAGAATGCCTTTGTCAATATCATGGCACAATACCACCCGTGCCACAGGGCGGATGAATTTGAAGAGATCGCAGTCCGGACCTCTTTGAAAGAACACGCAGATGCGGTAGAGTATGCCCGGGGCATCGGGCTTTTGAGGGCGTCTACTTAGTTGCCAAGCTTCTTCACCAATATGTCATTTGCCTTTATGATCTCCTGGGCGTCTTTGCCGGTTATCTCCCAGCTATAACCCCCTTTTCCATCTTTCTTTAATTTTATCTTGATGTCGCCCTTCAGGGCCTTTTTTATTTCATCAAGCTCTTTTTGATAGCGCTCTTCGCTCCCCTGTTCACCGGCCCTTTTCTCTGCCTGCGTAAGCTCTACCCCTTTGCCGCAGGAAAAGAGAAAAAGGACCACAAGGAGTATTGCAATAAATCTCATGACGTCATAATATAATTTCTTACAGGTCCTTTCAATAAAATTCCGGAGGGCATATGGGCATCCATTATGAACAGGCAGGGAAAGGGGAGAAGGTCATTTTCATTCACGGGGCAGGCGGGAGCACCAGGGCGTGGTACTTTCAAAACGACCGCCTCAAAAGGTCCATGGAGGTCCTGTGCGTCGACCTTCCCGGCCACGGTCAATCCCCGGGCGACGGGTGCGATTCTATCGGACAATACAGCGACGCCGTTTACAGCCTTCTCAACGAAAGGCCCCCGGACCGGTATTTTATCGCCGGACATTCCATGGGCGGCGCGATCGCCATGACCTTTGCCCTCGCACACCCTGGCCTTGTGAAGGGCCTCATCCTCATCGGTACCGGCGCAAAGTTGGCCGTCCTGCCGTCTATACTGGAAGGGATACGGCAGGATAAAGCAAGAACGGTCAGGAATATCGTCGATATCGCCTTTTCCAAAAAGACTTCTCCCCAAATGAAGGATATGGCATTCGACGAAATGATGCTGTGCAGCGAAGAGGCCATCTTCAGGGATTTTTTTGCCTGCAACGGCTTTAACGTCATCGACAGGATCGCTGAGATCAAGGTTCCCGCCCTTATCATCTGCGGCAGGGACGACCTTCTGACGCCGCCGAAATATTCCGAGTTCTTACAGCGCTCCATTGCCGGTTCCAAGCTCAGCCTCATCGAGGGCGCCGGCCACATGGTCATGCTCGAAAGGCCGGACGAAATAAACGGGGAGATAGAGAAATTTGTGGCAGAACATGAATAACCAATCACCAATAACCAAGCTCCAAATAATAACCAATATCCAATAACCAAACGGAACTGCCTTAAGGGTTTACGTTTGGATATTCGATCATTGATTATTGGATATTAATTGGTTATTGATGTTTGGTTATTGGTGATTATGATGCACATATATAAGGATAGGATGCCATGTCCGGGATAAGCTCAGAAAAGGAAAAGATGCTCAGGGAGAAGATGGAGAGGTTCGGCATCAAAGAGGCCGACATCTTAGAGCGCTTTGTTCATTCGGGCGGCCCCGGCGGACAGAACGTCAACAAAACATCTACCTGCGTCTACCTGAAGCATGTCCCTACCGGCATCGAGGTGAAATGCCAGCGCGAGCGGTCCCAGGCAATGAACCGCTTTCTTGCCAGGCGCATCCTTATCAACAAGATCGAGAATCTCGTCCTTGGCAGGCAAAGCGAAGAGCGAAGGCAGATCGAGAAGATCAAACGTCAAAAAAGAAAACGTTCAAAAAGGGCGCAGGAAAAAACGCTTCGCCTGAAGCACCTTCAATCCGATAAGAAAAAATCCCGATCGGCGAAGCCGGATGCGTCGGAGTATTAACTGATAACCGATCATGTATCGTAACTCGTATATCGTATATAGTGAATTGCAAAATAAACCCCTAAGGTTTTTACGATATACTATATACTATATACGATATACTATCTTAGCGTCTTTCCTACGAGCCCCCGGTATCCCTGTGCGAAATCGTAGGCCCCCATGCGCTTCTTATTTTCCAGTTGGACCTCCAGGACTTTCAGAAGCCCTGCCGGCGTCTCTACGAAAAAACCTTCCTTTGTTATGCCCGCGACAACGCCCTGGCCTGTCCCCTTCCGGGTTATCTCTTCGGCCTCCGCATCGAATACCTTCATCATCCTGCCGTCAAGAAACGTATATGCGACAGGCCACATGACGAAGGCTTTGACCTGCCGTTCGATCTCTGCCGCGCCTTTTAACCAATCGATCCGGCCCATCTCCTTGGTGATGATAGGGGTATATGTTGCGTCTTCGTGCCTCTGTTCCGTGCCCTCGATCATCCCCTGCGCGTCTATACGATCAACGATCCCCGGGAGTATCTCGGCCACCCTTGCTGAAAGCCTGCCCGATAGGCCGGCCATGTTCTCTCCCTTTTTTACAGAGGCGCGCTCCTGGTATATGATCCTGCCCTCATCCATCTTCTCGTTCATGATGATGAGCGTAATGCCCGTTTCTTCGTCGCCGTTCAGGATAGCCCACTGCATGGGAGACGGCCCGCGGTACAAAGGAAGGAGCGAAGGATGGACGTTGACAGGCCCTACCGTAGGAAGATCCAGCGCCCACCTGGGGACGATCAGCCCAAAGGACGCAACGACAAAGAGATCGGGCTTGAAATCCCTGATCCCCTGAGCCTCTTCATCTTTAAAAGAATTTATCTCTATGAGCGGGAGGCGAAGATCCCGGGCAGCCTTTTTTACCTCGTTGTCATCGAGGAGGTATCCCCTGCCCTTGGGCTTGGACCTTTTTGTGACAACGCATGTGACGCGCTCGCAGATCGATCTCAGGGGAGGCACTGAAAAACCCGAGGACCCGAAAAAGACGATGTTCATTTATTGCCTTTTTGGTATTTTTTCTTAAAAAGATTCTTCTTCACAGGGCTCAAGTGGTCGATGAAAAGGATTCCGTTCAGGTGGTCGATCTCGTGCTGTATGGCCCTCGCAAGCTGGCCTTCGCACTCGATCTCGATCGTTTCGCCTTCCAGGTTGACGCCGCGTGCGAGGATCTTCCTGGCCCTCTTCACGTACTCATAAAATTTCGGCACGCTTAAGCACCCTTCCTCGGCGGTCTCCTCAGAATCGCTCTCGACAATGACAGGGTTGATGAGGACGATGTGCCTGTTCTCCTGCTTGTTGAGGTGTTCGTCAAGGGTGATCAGCCTGATCGGCAGCCCGACCTGGTTGGCGGCAAGGCCCGCCCCGTTCGAAAGCTTCATGGTCTCTATCATATCCTCGGAAAGCCTGAGAATCTCTCCGGTTACGTTTTTAATAGGTTTGGCGACCTTCCTGAGCACCGGGTCGGGGATCGTCCTTATCTCAATGAACGCCATATAGTATTTTTAAAATATATTGGAAGGATAGTCAATGCTTGATAGCTCATGGCTCATAGTAAAATCAAGCACGAAATCCTAAGCACCAATCTCTAAACAATATCAAAATTCAAATATTGAATGCTCAAAACAGAAATCTTTCATTCGGATTTATGATTTTATCTTGCCATGAACTACCAGCTATGAACCATGAGCCGCTTTTTTTATTCCGCGCTTCTGTACCAGGGAAAATGGGTGACCATCTTTTCTTCAATGTCCTCGATGATCAACGAGGCCATCTCCTGTTGATCTCTTGCCTGCTCCCAGCCGTCGGGGCTGTATTCTTCGCCGACGACGACCATGAAAAAATTCATGATCCTCGCTGGGCGCCATGTCATCATGGCGTTTATTGTCTCATCGACATCATGCTCTGTCGCAACATGCCCGTTGTCAATTGCCCAGCGGGCAAGCTGAACGCAGTGCAAAGAATCGTCCCGGACCTCTTCGCCCGATTTCTGGAGCATCCGCTTTGCCTTCTGGTTGACCGCCATCTTGTTTAAATGTTCTATGCCTTTCTTCATGTCCTCGCCTTTCAAGGTACCTATTTTTACAACGGCAGGTGCGCACAATCAAGAATATTTTCCTCCAGGGACTTCAAAAAACATTGACTCAGTAAACGGGGAAGTGGTATTGTTAACTATGTTTGGCCTTGGATTACCTGAACTTATCATTATCCTTGTCATTGTCATAATGATCTTTGGAGCAGGCAAGCTCCCCGAGATCGGCGGCGCGATCGGAAAAGGCATCAAAAGCTTCAAGAAGGCATCCCACGAACCTGACGACAAAAAGAATCCTCCTTCTCAGGAAAACCTGGATAAGAACAAACCAGCCTGACAGCATACCGTGCAAAGCAGCGTCTTCATAGGCATCGGGTCCAATATCGGCGACAAGATCAGAAATTGCATCGACAGCATAAAGGCGATCGCCCACGACAAAAGGGCGCGCATACGGTCTGCGTCCTCGCTCTACCTCTCCTCCCCTGTTTCCGAGATAGCGCAGGAAGATTTTGTGAACTGTGCCGTATCGATCGACTGGGATGGCACAGCCTCCGAACTGCTCCGCCTCCTCAACAGCATAGAGAGCGGGATGGGAAGGAAGCGCAGCATAAAGAACGGCCCCAGGACCATTGACCTTGACATCCTCCTTTTCGGTGATGCCCTCATCGATGAGGCATCGCTCACCGTGCCCCACCCGGAACTGCACAGGAGAAAATTTGCCATCGTCCCCTGTGTCGAGATAGAGGAAGGGATCATCCATCCTTCGTACAACAAACCGTTGAAGGACTTCCTCCCGCACATCGATGACGATCAGAAAGTAGCATTGTTAAAGGACAGGAAAGAGGTTCCTGATTTCAATTGACAAAGAACCTGTGCAGGGCTAAATTAAACCAGCAAAAAGGGCTCATGACAAACCAGATGCTGTACAAGGAGAGAAGCAATGTTTTTCACTTTTCACCTTTTACCTTTCACCTTTCACATTTCACATTTAAGGAGTAAAAACCATGCCGGAAGTTGACGAATCTGAAAAAGAAAAACAGTTTTACACGGACATCCCCGCAAAGAGCAAACCCTTCTTTCTGAAGGGCTGCAACTCGCTGGACTGGGGAATGAAGAACCGCCTGTCGAGGATATTCAATCCCAGGTCGGGCAAGACGGTCATGCTGGCCATTGACCACGGATATTTCCAGGGGCCGACCACCGGGCTCGAGCGCGTCGACGTCACCATCCTGCCGCTTTTGCAATACGCCGACACCCTTATGCTCACCCGCGGCATCCTCCGGACGATCGTCCCTCCGGCTTACGACAAGGGCATAGTCCTTCGGGCGAGCGGCGGGCCAAGCATTCTCAACGAGCTCTCGAACGAGCAGATCGCAATAGACATAGACGAGGCCATACGCCTGAACGTCTCGGCCATGGCGGTCCAGGTTTTCATCGGCGGGCAGTTCGAGACGCAATCGGTTCACAACATGACGCGCCTCGTCGATTGGGGAAACCGCTACGGCATCCCTGTTCTCGGCGTAACAGCCGTAGGCAAGGAGATGGCAAGGGACGCAAAATATATGAGGCTCGCTTCGCGGATCATCGCGGAGCTCGGCGTCACTTACGTAAAGACCTACTACGTTCCGGAAGACTTCGACACGGTAGTGGCCTCCTGCCCTGTGCCCATTGTTATCGCGGGCGGGAAAAAGATGCCCGAGCTTGACGCGCTCTCTATGGCGTACAATGCCATTCAGGACGGAGCGTCGGGCGTCGACATGGGGCGCAACATCTTCCAGTCGGAATCGCCGGTCGCCATGATAAAGGCTATACGAAAGGTTGTCCATGACGGCGTAAAACCGAAGGAGGCCTACGATTTCTTCCTCACAGAAAAGAGCAAGGCAAAAAAAGGATAGCACCGTCATGCGCGTGGGGATGTACTACAGCAACAGCAAGGTCGAAGTGGAAGAGGCGCCGGTACCAGTCGTTGGCCCGCGGGATATCCTTGTCAAGGTGGTCGCAAGCGGCATATGCGGCAGCGACGTCCTTGAATGGTACCGCATCAAGAAGGCGCCGCTCGTTCTCGGTCACGAAGTAAGCGGCGAGATCGTCGAGGCCGGGGCGGAGATCGCAAAATTCAAAAAAGGCGACAGGGTTTTTACAACTCACCACGTCCCCTGCGATGAGTGCCACTTTTGCCTTACCGGCCACCAGACAGCGTGCGATGCTTTTCAGACAAAGAACAATTTTAACCCCGGGGGATTTTCGGAATATTTAAAAGTATCCGGGAAAAGCGTTGACACAGGGACGCTCCTTCTCCCCGATGAAATGTCCTATGAGGAAGGGTCGTTCGTTGAGCCTCTGGGAACAGTGGTTAGAGGGCTGAGGACAATCGGCCTGAAACCAGGCAATTCCCTCCTGGTGATCGGGTGCGGGATAGCGGGCCTGCTCATGATCAAGCTGGCGCGGGCGCTGGGCGCCGGCAGGATCATCGCGACGGACATCGACGGCTACAGGCTGGAAGCGGCGCAAAGGTTCGGCGCGGAAAAGGCAGTCCCTGCCAACGCTGATATACCGGATACGATCAAGGCCATAAACCACGGCCGGCTGGCCGACAGGGTGATAGTGTGCGCGGGCGCAATGCCTGCTGCGAAGCAGGCATTGCAGTCAGTGGGCCGGGGAGGGACTATCCTGTTCTTTGCAGTGCCCAACCCCGGGGAGGCCATCGATATCGACCTGAACCCTTTCTGGAGGAACGACGTAAGCTTTAAGACCTGTTATGGAGCCGCCCCCCTTGACAATGTGCAGGCCATGGAGCTTATCAGGGCCGGGAATATCAACGTCAGCGACATGATCACTCACAGGTTCAGCCTGCAGGATATTGCAAAAGGCTTTAAGACCGCCTCCGATGGCAAAAACTGCCTTAAGGTAATCATCAAGCCGCATGGATAACAGCATGCGGCGTATGAAAAGCATCTCTGAAAAGGCTCTCTTCAAACAGTTCTCGGAGTTCGGGAGGGATCTCTTCCTGCGGGGGTTGATCAGCTCGCACGCGGGGAACATGAGCGCACGGAGCGGCGATAGGGTCTACATCACGGGAAGGGGCGCCATGCTGCGGCGGCTGGGCCGGACAGATATCATCAAGCTTGATATTGGCAAAGACGATCAGGACATTGTGCGCAGGGCATCTTCAGAGGCGCCTGTCCACAGGGCTATCTACCGGGAAACCGATGCGCGGGCTATCGTACACGCCCACCCGCCGTATGCGACTCTTCTTTCGATGACAGAGGACAACCTCGTCCCCGTGGACTGGGAAGGGTCGTATTTCTTCAAGAAGATACCGGTGTTAAACCCAAAGAAAAAAGGCGCGGCAAAAGGCCTCGCAGCCCTGATCAGCAGAAGCATGAAGGATCACAAGGCAATTCTTGTGCGGGGGCACGGAAGCTTTGCCCGCGGCGATACGCTTGAAGAAGCATATATGCTGACGAGCAGCCTCGAGGCGTCGGCATTTTTCATCTACCACCTGAAGAGATGACGGCTAATTGAGTGTTGCCTGAACCGCTTATCCCGGATAAGTCATTAGCACAGTGTCAGGCTTTCCTATAGCAAACCGTCGTGAGGCGAGGAAGCTCGGTCTTTTGCGAAGCAAAAGTTCCGAAGCCGAACGCGAGCGAATGGAGCCGCAGGAGCGGAATGAGCGTGTTTGCGGGGAAGAGCCTGACACTGTGCTAATCCTAACGGAGAATCTGGGCTTATCCCTTTTCCTACCTTGCCGATAAAACATATATATGGAAGAAAATAACCAAAAGAACAGCAAAATCATCCTATTCAGACCATAGCCGGATAATGCAGCGCATACTGTACATTCCTTTCATCTTTATTGCCCTTTGTTTGAGCATGCCCTTATGGGCTGCGGCTGCCGAGCCGCCTGAATACTTGAAGGCCAATCTCAACGCACAGGCCCACGCTGCAGATCCAACGGGCTGGGTGCTTCCGGGGCTAAAAACAATAACTGCCCCCGGAGACGGCAACACATGGCGATCCTCCGATTCAAAGGTCATGGTAAGGGCATTCACGGATCCGCAGTATTACAACCTCTCGACAAAAAAATTTCAGGATCTCTATCCCGGCGCTTTGTGGGTGACAACAGGCAACGAATTGCCCGAGTGGTACCGCAATCCGGGGAACGGGGTCAATGCAGGCGATATAGCCCGAAAGACAGCTCAGCTGTTAGGTCTGCCGACCTCAAAGCAATACAACGCCGTGGTGGAGCTGTGGATAGACCCTGACAAGGTATTTCGCCCCACCCGCGATCCAAGCAGGGCTGCGCAGCCTACGGCCCTCCCGACCCAGGATTTCGCTGCAAAGCCTGCATATATGACTGACAACGACTATGATAAATTCAAAGCATGGTACATAGGCAATATTGCATCGAGCTATAACGACCCTGACCCAAACAATCAATATCCCTGGACGCAGCTTGGCTATACCTATAACTGGGGCGGGGATCAAGACACGCTGGCATCGATTGCCGGATTGAGCGAATTTGTGATCCTGGGGAGCAAGGCCGGCGTTACCAGCCCCCTGGAAACCTTTGCCGTCTATTCCATGCAATCCTATATCTATAAGACCGGAACTGACGGCGACGGCGCCGGCAATTTTCATGTTACAGGAAACTGCGACACCGTATGGGCAGGAACTAAATTCCAGCCGGGCGGCAATACGGTCATTATCGGGCAAAACGGCGTTGTCTCCGGCGGGGAGGGCATCTATATATCGTCCGCCGGATATGCCGTTACCAACAGCGGGGGCATCATCGGGCCGACAGGTCAAAAGTATTACGGCGACGGCCCCGCCGGAACAAGCATCTATTTCTACGACGGAGGAACGCTTGTCAACAACGCCTCCGGCGTTATCTCGGGCGACACTATCGCCATAGGCAACCGCGCCGCAGCCTCAGGCGGGGTCGCCGTAACCAATTATGGCTATCTCCATGGCAGCCAGTATGCCATGAAAACAGGCGCAGCCAACGATTCGCTTACAGTCGAGAACGGGGGTATGGTTCGCGGCTCAGTTGACCTTGGAACGGGAGCAGACAACATCCTTTTTAAAAACGGCTCTACGTACCGCACCGTGATCAACAGGCAAAGCAACAATGCATCGTCGTTGAATGCCTCCAATATAACCATCCAAAGCAATGCAGCCATATCGCCTGAATTAAGCGGCACAGGGCTGCTCCAGTCAGGGGCTGCTTACCTCATTGCCCAGGGGACAACCGTTACGGGATCCTTTGGCACTATCATCAATAATTACCCGCTTTTTGATTTTTCTCTTTCGGCAACCGGGACAAGCCTGTCTATCGCGGTCAACCGCGCCTCTTATACAGCCGTTGCCGGCTCTTCTGACCCAAAACTGGCGGCCTTTGCCGGCACCCTGGATAGAGGCACAGCGATCGCAGGCAGCGATATGGAATTTATAATGTCGGAAATTGACCGCCGGAATAGCGGCGACGGCGTAGCCGACGCAGTGCGCCAGCTTTCCCCTGTTGTGTATTCCGCTTTGTCAGGCGCCGCATTTGCAACCGATGGGATTCGCCTGAAACAACTTTTAGCGAGCAACGGCGCCAGCCGGGGCGCCAAGGATTCAGCACGCCTGGCGCCGGTCAGGTACGCAGCGGCTTCGCCGGCAAACGATGCCGCCCCGATATATAAATCTCCTGTTCAGGATCTTTGGGAGGCCTTTATCCTTACAACGGGTTATCAGGGGAGCCAGGATACAGTGAACGATACACCGGGCTACCGATACAATGCATGGTCATTCATGGCAGGATTGAAAAAACGCTTTTCCAGCGGAACTACCGCCGGCTTTTCACTGGGCAATTCCCGGACCTATATATACAGCAGAGATACCGCGGGAAGCAAGGCTCAAATCGATGCGATCGGCCCCGCCTTCTTTGCGGGCGCCTTGCTTGACCGTTTCCGTATCGACGCGGTGTCCGCGTATAGCTACAACCGGTATCATAGCGACCGCGGGATCGCCTTTGGCAATGTCAGCCGCACTTCCAGAAGCGACCACAACGGCAATCAGTTCTCCGGCATGCTCGACATGGGGTACCGGCTCAAACCGGCCGAAAGAACAATCCTGGAGCCCTTAGCGGGATTTTATCTCTCCTATATCAATGAAGACGGTTTCAGCGAGACAGGGGGCGGAGCCGCCAACTTGACCGTAGATCCCAGAGCCGATTGGGCGTTCAGGAGCCATCTTGGCTCAAAATTAAAGCAGGATTTTCGTTGCAGAGATATGAATATGGACATTGAGCTCACTGCCCTGTGGCTGCACGATTTCAATCGTGGCAGCGAAGTAACGGCGCGCCTATCATCTCTCAGGGAAAGTGCGCCTATCAGGGGAATCGATTCCGACCGCGATGCCGCCGAGCTGCGCGCCAGGATATCGTTGTATAAAGACAGCGGCTTTCTCGTTTCTGTCGAATATACATTCACGACGTCGCCTCATAGCTGGGAGAGCTCCGCACAGCTTGGATGCAAGTGGTTGTTCTAACCGATCCCCAACCTTTTTTTGCAAAAAAAGTTTTGTATTCATGCTGCAGATATGGCATAAGTAATAGAAATCCTATTTAACAACTTGATTTTTAACATTTTATTAAAATAGAACGCAACGGAGGTACTGCAATGAAGTTTTTTATAGACACGGCGAACGTAGAGGAGATAAAGAAGGGGATCGCGATGGGGCTCGTCGACGGCGTAACGACAAATCCGTCGCTTCTCTCGAAAGAGAAAAAAGACCCCGATGCGGTAATAAAGGAGATACTCTCTGTCGTTGACGGACCTGTAAGCCTTGAGGTCATCGCAACGGACGCGGAAGGCATGTGCGGGGAGGCAAGGAAGCTCGCCGCCCTGGGTCCGAACGCCGTCATCAAGATCCCTATGACCGAAGAGGGGATCAAGGCGGTAAGGACGCTCTCGCTGGAAGGGATAAAAACGAATGTGACCCTGATCTTTCAGCCGGTCCAGGCGCTCATTGCCGCGAAGGCAGGCGCCGCCTACGTAAGCCCCTTTATCGGAAGGCTTGACGATATATCAGAGAAGGGAATGGGGATCGTCGAAGATATCTGCCTGATCTTTGCAAATTACGGATTCGAGACAGAGGTCATCGTTGCAAGCATCAGGAATCCCGTCCACGTCCTCGAGGCAGCGCTCCTCGGCGCAGACATAGCGACAATACCGTTCAACGTCCTGAAGCAGCTGATGAACCACCCCCTGACAAACATCGGCATCGAGCGGTTCCTGAAAGACTGGCAATCGATAAAGAAATAAACCAACAGCCTTACACCCGTCAGGCGTGAGGCGTGAGAGCGTAAGGGGACTACTACCGCAGAGTGAATGTTCTTTTCGCCTTACGCCTTACGACTTACGGGTGTTCTTCCATGAACTTTCAGCTGTCTTAAAGGTTCTTGCGGTTGTCGAGCGAGCTTTTGATCGTCAGCGGGTCGATGTAGACGATGTCCCCTCCGACAGGGACGCCTGACGCGATCCTCGTGATCTTCACGTCAAAGTGCTTGAGTATCTCGCCGATGTAATGGGCGGTTGTATTCCCCTCAATGTTGGGGTTCGTGGCTATTATGACCTCTTTGATGCCTTCCTTTTCTATCCTCTCTATCAGCTCTTTGATCCTGATCTCATCAGGGCCTATCCCCTCGATGGGGTTTATAACGCCATGAAGGATGTGGTAGCGGAAATGCCCCGGATAGGACGATTCTATCACCATCATGTGCGAAGACTCCTCCACCACGCAGACTGTCGAGTTGCTCCTCCTTGCGTCCCTGCATATCTCGCAGGGGTCCGTATCGGTGATATTGAAGCAGATGCTGCAGAGGCGTATCGTCTCCTTGATATCGACAAGGCTTGCCGAGAGCTCCGTTATATAACTATCCCTTGAATTTAAAAGGAAAAAGGCAAGCCGCGTGGCGGTCTTCCTGCCAATGCCGGGAAGCCTGGTGAGGTTTTCGATAAGCCTTTCTATGGGCGCCGGATAGAACACGCTCACATCCCGAAAGGCATCTGCATGCCGCCGGTTACCTTCGCCATCTCTTCCTGCAGCATCTCCCGGGATTTATCGAGGCCTTCGTTTATCGCCGCCATGACCAGATCCTCGAGAAGCTCCTTGTCTTTTTCTTCCCATATCTCTTCGGAGATCTTCAGGGAGAGCACCTCTTGTTTTCCGTTTACCACGCAGGAGACCATCCCTCCTCCTGACTGGGCCTCAACGGTCTTGTTCGCAACCTCTTCCTGCAGCTTCACCAGTTTTTCCTGCATCTTTTTTGCCTGCTGCAGGATCTGCCCGAATTGCTTCGACATAGAACCTCCTCTTAAACGTTAAATAAAGACTCAGCCTCTTTTACAAAATCATCGAGGATATTTTTCTTTGCCTGATCGGCATCCCTGATGCGCACCTTCATGTCTCTGCCAAAAAACTCACCGAGAAGCCGCTTGATCTCGTCGCCTTCAGTCTTCAGAATACCGCTGTATCTTCTGTCCAGAAAAATAATGAAGGTATCCTGCTCCACCTGCACCTTGAGGTTTTCGAAAACACCGCCGATAAAGGGCTTCTTTTTCTTGACGTATTCCACAAAACCCTGCGCGCTCAGTTCGCGGGGCGGCCCGGCCGCCTCTTTTGCCACAGGTTCTTCAACGGGATCGGGGGCTGCTTGTACGCCGGCAGGATCGCGCCGTTCAAGATTATCAAGGACCTTTTCAACGTCCCGCAGCTTTGACAGGTTGTACAGATTGATGTAGAGGATCTCCAGCGAAACCTTCGGGAAGATCCCCTTCAGCAGGTCTTCAGCCCTTAGCATATAATGGAGCATGTTCTGGATCTCGTAATATTCCACGTCCTGCAGCAGGCCTGAAACCCTCTTGAATTCTTCTTCGCCGATATACAAAAAGGAGGGTATGCCCTCGCAGACCTTAATGAGCATCATGTTCCTCAAAAATGATACGAGGCCCCTGTAAATCTGGTGTATGTCGTATCCTTCGCCGAGCGTCTTCTCGATCTGCTCCAGCCCTTCCTTCAGGCTGCCGTCGAAGATCGATTTGATGATCCTGTACAGTATGTCCCTTTCGACGATCCCGATGATATTAATTACGTCCTTTTCTGCAATATGCTTTCCGCCGAACCCGATGATCTGGTCCAGCATCGATTCCGCATCGCGGAGGCTCCCATCCGCCTCAACGGCAATATACTGGAAGACTCCCTCGTCATATCCGATCCCTTCCTGGTTGCAGATCTTCTTCAGCTGTTCGACGATATCCTTTTCCGTGATCCTCCTGAAATCAAAGCGCTGGCACCTCGACATGATCGTATAGGGGATCTTCTGCACCTCAGTAGTGGCAAGGATAAAGATGTTGTGGCCGGGAGGCTCTTCCAGGGTTTTCAGCAAGGCGCTCACCGCGGATCGCGACAGCATGTGGGATTCGTCGAGGATGTAGACCTTGTAAATCCCGCGCATGGGCATATAATGTACGCTCTCCGTAAGCTCCCTCATTTCATCGACGCCGGTCTTCGAGGCAGCATCGATCTCTATGACGTCGACGAAATTTCCGCTGTTGATCCCTTTGCAGTTCTCGCACACATCGCATGGCTCTGCTGATGGCCCGTTCTGACAATTGACGGCCTTCGCAAGGATCCTCGCCATGGATGTCTTGCCGACGCCCCTCGGGCCCGTGAACAGGTAGGCATGGGATATTCTTCCTGACTGGATAGAGTTCTTCAGCGTAGTGGTAATGTGGGGCTGTCCTACGACGTCCTCAAATTTCCTGGGTCTCCACGTCCTCGCAATAACCGTATAGCTCATATTTTAGCTCACAGCTCACAGCTCATAGCTCATAGCTGAGAAGCTTACAAAGAATCAAACCGGCAAACCGATTTCTGACAGCTGATGGCTGAATGCTGTCTGCTTATTTAAGACCAGGCTACCTGCGGCACACGGAACAGCTACTACCGCTGCTTCCTTCCGGATCTGACGGGGTTCATAACATTCACGTTGCGCAGGGCCTGGTTATAGGGATATTATACATGACATCATTGCACAAAGCAAAGCAATTACCCAACTAATATCCGTGAGTCCGGGATCGCCACGCCCTGCAGTCTCGCAATGATGCCAACAAATCCTAATATCGAAGCACCAGATCCTGAACAATTGCCCACGCCGCGTTTCTCGCGGTACCCTCGAAGAATGAAAATGATCTATCCAGGACTTACCTCCGCAAGGATGAGCATGGCGTCGGGACATCCCCCGCAAACACGCTCATTCCGCTCCTGCGGCTACATTCGCTCGCGTTCGGCTTCGGAACTTTTGCTTCGCAAAAGACCGAGCTTCCTCGCCTCACGACGGTTTGCTCCGGGATATCCCGGCGCCATGCTCTCATTATATGGACGGGTAGGCTATTTTTTACGTAATATCGAAATTCGAATATTCAATATCCAAGACAAATGCAATATCACGTATATTTTGAATTTTGAACATTTGAATTTGTTTAGGATTTAGATATTCGGATTTAGGATTTGCCAAGAGCCGCCTTTCTTATTGAGCACAAAAGCGCCTTCACCTCGGGGTAGCCCATAATGGGCTCCCGGCACATGGTATCCGTAAGGAGGTTCGCGTTCGCCTCTCCGGGCCATCCATGGGGGACGAGGACCACCCCTTCCGAAACCCTTTCGCTTACGCGGACCTGCATCCGGACCGATCCCCTGTTCGTCTCGATGACCGCATCGTCTCCATCGCCGACGCCATGGGCCTTTGCCGTTTCAGGCCCTATCTCTGCGTGCGGCCCGGGGCTCTTTTCTTTCAACGACCCGATGCCCCTGAATTGTCCGTGCGTGTAATAGCGGTTTCTGTTGCCCGTGGAAAGGATCAAGGGATATTGCTCTAATAGCTCGGGGGAGCTGGCGGGGCTTCTCTGCGGCTCAAGATATGTGGGGAGAGGGTCAAAGCCTGCCCTCTCCATCACGCTGCTGTATATCTCGATCTTGCCGGAAGGCGTCAGGAACCCTCCTCCCTTCATCCCGTAGCTTTTCTCTTTAAAAAAAGCGCCTTCAGGTCTTTCTTCAAGGAGCTGTTCGAAGGTCAAGCCTGTACGCGCCAGCTCGTGCGCCACGAGCTCTTCCTCTGCCTTCCAGGGAAATTTCTCCCCGATGCCGATCTTCTCCGCAAGCGCTGTAAGCAGCCTCCATTCCGACCAGCTTTCGTTGAGTGGCTCTATGGCCTTTTTTCTGAGCATGAGATAAGGCAGGCCGTGGCAGACATTATACGTATATGCAAGCCCCCACTTTTCAAGGTGGGAGCATGCAGGGAGCACATAATGGGCGAGCTCCCCGGTCTCTGTCATGAAAAGGTCATGGACAACAAGGAGCTCCAGCCTTTTAAAGGCCTCCCTGAATGCATTGGAATCAGCCATTGACACAACGGGGTTCCCCCCTATCACCAAAAAGGCCTTGATCTTTTCAGGGATGCTCTCCGGAACGCAGGTGACGACACCGAAATGGCTTTTTTTGCCTTCTATCTCATAGAAAAGCGGGTACTCGTCGGCGCCAAGCGGTTTTTCTCCCACATCGAGGCCGATGTTCGCCAGGGGCAGCCCCGGGTTGACCACCCATCCCCCCGGGTTGTTTATATTGCCGGTAATGATCTGGAGAACTGCAAAGGCGCGGCTGTTCTGCGTTCCGTTCGCCGTCTGGTCCTGCGTGCATGTCCCCTGATAAATGCCCGCGCCTTTCGTCCCCGCAAATAACCGCGCGAGCTTGCGGATATCGGAGGCCGGCACCGATGAGATCTTTTCTGCCCACTCAGGGGTATATTTCTGGACATGGGGGACAAGCCTGTCAAACCCTGATGTGTATCTATCGATAAATTCACCGTCGTAAAGCTTCTCGTCGATGATCACATGTATCATGGCAAGCGCCAGGGCGCCGTCTGTTCCGGGCCTTATCTTGATGTACATCTCCGCGTTGTCGGCAAGAGATATCCTCTTGGGATCGACAACGACGACCTTTGCGCCTTTTTTCATATTCTTTTTGATTGCAAGGAGCAAGGGAAAGTCTGATTCCTGGGGATTATGCCCCCATAGTATATAGAGGTTTGAATCAAGCTCCTCTGTCGGATATTTTCCGAAGGTGATCTGCCTCGTCCTGATCCTCATCCGGTAGCAGATGCTTTCTACTGAGAAAAAATTCGGCGAGCCGAAGGCTGCCTCAAACCTATGGGTCAGGCCTGCCATCTCAAGATTTTCAACACCGATGGATCCGCTGAATACGCCGAGCACGGCAGGGCCGAATTTTTCCCTGAGCTTTAAAAGCTTCTCTCCTATCTCGGCGATTGCCTGGTCCCAGGTTATCCGCTGAAAACTGTTGTTTACCCTTTTTAACGGGTACTTCAAGCGGTCAGGGCTATAGATATTATCAAGCGCCGCCCTTCCCTTCGGGCAGAGCATGCCCCTGTTCAAAGGGTGCGACTCAAGCCCCTTTATCTTTACGGCCCTTCCATCTTCCACGGTCACGACTGTCCCGCAGCTGTGGTAGCACAGCGTGCAGTCGGTAATAATTTCTTTAGTATCCGTCGCCGTCTCTTCACCTCATATGAAAAATCACCGATTGCTAATTGTATCAGCTATGATGGCCGTTGTGAAGTGAATTACGAAACCCGGATACTGGATACTGGATGCTGGATGCTGGACATTCCAAGGAACGAGGTGCGAGGTTTTTTACCTTACAGGCTTTCTCGCCTTACGCCTTACGCCTTACGGATTTTAATGCTGGCGACGGGCGACCGTTCTTCAGGTCTTCTGCGACATGTACTTTTCGAACGCGGCGAGGTTGGATTCGAGGGCCCTTACTTCCTTCTGCAGGCGCATGGCCTTTTCGGCCAGTTCTGTTCCCTGCGCCATCTGCGCTATCTGGCGGGAAAAGCCGCCTATGACTACGATACGGTTCCGGAAGTTGTGCGTTGTTTCCATCAGGATCGACTCCTGCCTGCTGCAGGACGTCATGAGCTGCTCAACAAGCTTTGCCCTCCCGATGATGGCGCTGATGAGCTGCCCGATCACCTGGAGGTACTGGAAATCCTCCGCCGAGATCGGGGCCTCCTCTTTTCCTGAATCAACGATCAGAACCCCGAGCTTGCCCTCCTGCTGCGTCATGGGATCTACATAGCTCAAGGGGACGATAGCCTTGACCTTGATCGGCGCGCTCAACGTGTGCTTGTAGCCGTTCGTCTGGTGAGGGTCAGTGAGGTTGACGGCAACGCCTTTCTTTAAGGCGTCCCAGACAACGCTATCTTTATGTATCTGTAGTCCTTCTATAGGGCAAACATGGTCGCCGGCCCAGAACCTGAGCTTCAGGTCGTCCCCTTCGAGGAAGGCGCACCTGGCCCTTTTCCCGAGCCGCTCACGGAGATCGTTGAGCACCATCTCGACAACCTTCCCGGGAACCGTGCTGGAGCCCAGAAGGCTGACCGCCTCAAGGATGTCCTGAAAATGGCCCTGCAGGCCCTCTTCCTTTTTTGCCTTTTTCACCGCCATCCTAATTGTACTATGGTAGCATCTTTTCGATCACCAGACAATCCCCTGTCAACTGCCGCCTGAAGACAGGGCCCTACTTTTTGATCAGCGCACCGGCTTCCTTCACGATGATGATTCCCTGTGCCTTCATTTCTTCCAATGCCTTTGCCGTTGTGTCAGGCGCCACGCCCCTGCATAAGCCTTCTACGACTACCACGTCGTAGCCCCGGCCAACAGCGTCTATTGCTGTGGCCTTTACGCAGTAATCCGTCGCAAGCCCGAAAATTATCAGCTTCCTGATCCCTGCAGCCTTCAGGATAGCATGCATTTCTGTTTGCGCCCCTCCATCATCCTGAAAGCCGGAGTAGCTGTCGAATTTTGAGTGTTGCCCTTTTTTGACAATAGCCTGGAAAAGATTGTTGTCAACAAGAACCCTCGCCCCGTCTGTTCCGTGAACACAATGGGGCGGCCATAGAATCTGCATTTTTCTTGCAAGGCGCACTGCCTCGAAGGCTTTTCTGCCGGGATGATTGACCGCAAAAGAGACGTGGTCAGGCGGATGCCAATCCTGTGTCCCGTAAATGGCGATGCCCTGCCCCTTCAGCCTCCTGATCGCACGGGCTGCTTTCCTGAGGAACTTCTCATCCGTATCCGGCACCGCGAGGGCGCCCTTCTTCGCCGTTGTAAAATCGCCCTGAACATCAACAACAATAACGGCAGCTTTCCCCCTCATGCCGCTTCCCCTCTTCCCATATCCCTTCAGCCGAGCGGCTTATGGTGAATAACCTGGTTCGTCCATGGCGCGGGATATCCCGCAGCAGAACAGGCATCCTGGATCGCCTTGTTGGTATCGAAATAGACCTGCCAGTAGTTGTTGTTGTGGCAGAAAGGGCGCACCGCGAGAACAGGCCCCGCGAGGTTGAATTCAAGGATCTCGATAAAGGGCGCAGGGTCGCTGAGGACATTGGGTATCTGCTTCACCTTTTCCAGGATCCTCTGCGACGCCTCATAGGGGTTCACGCCCTGCGCAAGCTGCGCCTTCAGGTCTACGCGCCGGTACGGGTTCGTCGTGTAGTTGATCACATTGTCGGAGAGGATCTTGTTGTTGCCCACCACAACCCTGAGATTGTCCACCGTATCGACAGTGGTGGCAAATAGCCCTATCTCTTTCACGTCTCCCGTTACTCCTCCAGCATTGATCATATCGCCGACGTGGAATGGCCGGAGGATGATAAGAAAGGCCCCGGCTGCGAAATTTGCCAGCAAGCCTCCCCAGGCAGCGCCGATTGCAACGCCGGCTGCCGCAAGGAGCGCAACAAAAGAAGTGGTCTGGATGCCGAATATGGCGAGGATAGCGATAACCAGCACTATTTTCAGGACAATGCGTATTGCCGCTTCGAAATACTTGATCAGGGTGGGATCCAGCTTCTGGGCCTTCATCCCCCTTCCTGACAGGTTGCCGATGATCTTGATCGCCCAGCTGCCGATGATCCACAAAATAACAGCGCCGAGGACCTTCCAGCCCACGGGGATAAGGTAAACGGTCATAAACTTATCAAAGCTTGTCAAGAAGTCTCCCATAAAAGCCTCCTTTAATAAATTTTGGCGCTTCGCCGTGCTTGCCGCACCGTTATCTATTCTATTCTATATGCATTAATACTTACAGGCAAGCAGAGTTTTCACGACATGGGCATCCCTTTTCGTCCTCGATGCCTCAAATGCAATGGTAGGTGATTATTTTTTATCCAGCGTCTTGTTCCATTGATCAAGCTGGGCCTTGTAGTCCCCGGCCAACGGAGCATCGTCGCCTTCAATGACAACGGTGATGATCGTGTCTCCCGTGGCAATGCTGTCCACGACCTTCTGGTCCGTCTTGTCAACGACCTCGCCGAAGATGCTGTGCCTGTTGTCCAGCCACGGGGTTGGAACGTGGGTAATAAAAAATTGGCTTCCGTTCGTGTTCGGCCCTGCATTCGCCATTGAGAGCATTCCGGGCTTATCATGCTTCAGCCCCGGGGAGAACTCGTCTTTGAACCGGTACCCCGGGCCGCCGGTGCCTGTGCCCAGCGGGCATCCGCCCTGGATCATGAAATCTTTGATCACCCTATGGAACCTGAGGTTGTTGTAAAAACCCCTTTTCGACAGGTTCACGAAGTTCAACACCGTAAGCGGCGCCTTGTCGGGAAAGAGCGTGAGCCGTATATCGCCTTTGTTCGTTTTGATCGTAGCCGTGAGCGGAGGATATGTTGTGGCTGCCATGAGAGTATTAAAAACCAAAAACAATAAAATTGAAAGCATAATCATCACTTTTTTTACGATTGACATCTTAAGATGGGACACGCAAACCTCCCTGCGGGTATTCAGAGGCCCTTGCAGCCGGCGGCCTTAAGCCGGGGATCTCGTTCTATTTTGTATAGCAGGTCTTCGGAGGATACGCAAGTGCGGGATGCAGAAAAAAATGACTATCCTTGACAAGTCTTATCACAATGATATACTGACAAGAAAAATGGTGAGGGGCAGCGAGGAGAAAATGTTGAGAAAAAAACCGTCTGTTTTGCACGTAGTAATGTTCGGGATCAGCGTCGGCATAGCCGTAGTTGTCATCGGGTATTTTGTCATCTCTTTACAGCATAAAAGGTCGCTTGAGGCATCAAGGAAAGGGCTGTTCCCGAAAATGCCGGAAATAGGGGACGTCCGGCAATACGCCTCAGGCAGCGAGGGAGATTATTATTACGCCGAGAACCGTACCGCGCAAAAGACATCCCCTGAAAATAAAATGATCTGGAGCAGGCTTGTTTATTCGGAAAAAGGCAGGAATTCCTATATTTCTATACGGAAGCAGAACGGCCTTTTTACGGAAGGCCTCGAGAGCCTGCACCAGAGGGCCATACTGTACGAGTTCAGCTGCGACAAAGATAAAGCGGGATATGCCGTCGTCGAGGTCTTCGAGGTGGGGAAAGACGGCAAGACGCTTGATTATGGAAAGACCGGCAAAGACAGGGAGTGGGGCCGCGCCGCGACGGGCTCCCCCATGGAGAAGCTCGCCGGCCTTGTATGCCCGAAGACATGACCGTATTTTTCGCCAACCCGGCTTTCGCTCAATAAGGCAGCGAACATGGAGGAACGATTTTTGATTGTTTTGCCGCCCCTTGTTTGGTATTATTTTCACATCAGGCGCATGCTATGAGCTCCCGCACTACAATAGTTTTTACAAGAGGCATGCTGCTTCTCCTGCTCGTCCTCCTGCAGGGATGCGCGTCCTATACGGTCAGGGTGGACGGCTTCCGCAATCCGGACAGGCCGCTGATGATCTCTCCGGGCACGACCGTCCATGTGGTCGAAGATAAGGAAGCGAAAAATCCCCTCCTCGACAAGGAAGTTGCAAGGAAGATTGAAAGCATGTTGAAGCTGAAGGGCTTCACAATATCACAGTTCGACAATCCCGTTTATTATATTCTCCACGGATACGGCATAGGACACGAGAGGACAGTTACCCGCACGATGCCGGTGTACCAGCCGGGAGGAACCGCAACGGTAACAAAGACCGGGCCGAAGGGAACGTCCTACTCGACGGTCCAGCTTCCCGGTTCAACAACCTACGTCCCCTATACGACGTCGGTGTCCGATAAATGGCTCTCCCTTAAGGTCATCGACGGAAAGGATTACAGGGATTCCGGCACAACGACGGATGTCTGGATCGGGGAGGCCTCCGTGACCGGCGAAGGCATGGACCTCAGGGATATGATAAATTACCTGGTCGTGGGGATTTTTGACCATTTCGGCGAAAATACCGGGAAAAGGCTTACCGTCGATATCCGCGAAGACGATCCAAGGGTCAAAATTCTTTCGGCGCCTTAATATTACGCGACCAAACGCCCCTACATCGCTTCTTTGCTTGCCTCGATCGCCCTGTCTATTTCAGCCCTCAACTGCTCAGGCAGCCCCTTGATATCGATATTCAAAAATCCCCGTACGATCGTCGATGTTGCTTCGTCAGCGCTCAGCCCTCTCGACATGAGGTATGTTATCTCTTCCTGGGCGATCTTGCCGACAGCCGCTTCGTGAGACATATCCACGCCCTCTACGTGCCCTTCAAGCTGCGGGATCGAATCAATGATGCCCCCTTTTAATATCAGCCCCCTGCATTCGAGGTGGGCCTTGATGTCGGGGGCCTTCCCGATCAGGTGGCCCCTGTTCATGATCCTTCCGCCGTTGCTGATGGCCCTTTGTATTATCTCGGCGCGGCAGCCGGGCTTATTCAGCCAGATCCTTCCGCCCACATCGAAGTCAGACCCGGGCGAACCTACGATGACGCTGTAGAACATGGCGGTTGCGTTGTCGCCGTCAAGATACGTCGTCGGGTACATCTGTATCGAACGCACCGGTTTCATGCAGATATAGTTGTTGATGAAAACAGCGCCCTCTTCTACCCTCCCCACAGATCTCGGGCGTACCATCATATCCTCCGCCCAGTTATGGATCATCGTAAAGCTTAATTTCGCGTTCTTCTTGACATAAAACTCGGATATCCCAACGTGCACGCCTCTTTTCATATGCGGGGCCGTGGCGCAGCCGGTAATTATGTGAAGCTCCGAGCCCTCTTCCGCGATGATCAGATTGTGAACGTTCTGCTGGAGGCCTTCCTTGTCAAGATAAAGGCACGCCTGGATCGGATATACGCTCTTGCTACCCGGCAGCGCCCTTATGACATATCCGTCATGCAGCTCAAGATAAGCAGAGGCGGTATATTTATCCTGGTCTACGGATACCAGCTTCCAGAAATAATCCTTGACCCAGTCATGCTTCTCCAGCGCCTCCTTCATGGGGATAACCTCAATGCCCTGCTCCATGCTGTGGCAGTGGACGACGGTGGTATCCTTCTGGAAATATGTGCCACCCCTCTCTTTTTCAGAAAGGTCGAGCCCGGACATTACAAGCCGCTGCTGGACGTCATTAGGGAGCGAGCACATCTCCTCTTGCGCCATATATTGATGAGGAACATATGCCCTGTCGTATTCGTCAAGATTAATATCCTCGCCGAACGTGGCCTGTTTGTCGACCGCCTTAAGCGCCTTTTCTTTCATTTCATCTATATCGCGCATTTTACACACTCCTCATAGCCTTCGTCTTTGATGCACTTGAATATTTCGTTCGGATTCCCCGTACATGCCATAACACCGTTAAACAGGACCTGCCCCTTGTCAGGAGACACATACTCCAGGATATAACCGGTATGGGTAATGATGAGGCCCATCTTGTTACGATGCTTCTTGTATTCAACCATCGGCCCTGCGCCCTCGACGGGAACGTTCTTCTGCAGGAGAGCTGCTATCGTTTTGCCGATGAGCGCCATATTCTCAATATCAACGCCCGATTCCGGCTCGTCAAACAGCATAAGGTCGGGGTTCTGGGCCTTCAGCTGAAGCAGCTCGGAACGTTTTATCTCTCCGCCCGAAAACCCTGCGTTCACGTCGCGCTCAAGAAATGACTCAAAGTTCAGGCTTTTTGCAAGGCCCTCGACGTCCACCTTTCCGCCTGCGCAGATCTCGATCATCTGGCGCGTCTTGAGGCCGTTGATAGTCGGGGGGCGCTGGTATGACATGCCTATCCCAAGCTTTGCCCTTTCGTCTATGGGGGCATGGGTAATGTCAACTCCCTTAAAAACGATCTTGCCATGCGTCACCCTGTATTGCTGGTATCCCATTATCGTCATAAGCAGCGATGTCTTTCCCGAGCCGTTCGGACCGAAGAGTATATGCGTCTCCCCGGGCTTGATCTCGAGGTCAATGTGCTGGAGAACGGTTTTTCCCGCCAGCTCCACCCGTAAATCTTCGATTGTTAGCATAGGGATTCTCCTTGTTTATCAAACGTTAATGTATGTGTATTAATGTAGCAACTAAAATGAATTTGTCAATAGCCTTGCCGTTGACGCCGGGCCGCTTCCACGATGTCAGCTGAAGGCCGGTGATCAACGATAGCTTATTTTAAGGGTAAGTGGCGGAGAGAGAGGGAGTTTAAATGAACTATATTAATATAATTATATTGATTAGTTACAAATTATTGTTTTCTCAGTTACCCCAATAGTTACCCCTAAACTATCTTTTTCTGTGTTTTCAGAAATTGCAGTGGCACCATTACACCATTATACTTACAACAAGAAGGTGATAAACGTCAAGGCTTTCAGAGAACGACGGCGGCACTTGTTACCTTGCCGCACTGTCCTTCTTTATAGTTGCGTCGATGATGCGGGGGGACTCTCCTTTCCGCCATCTTTGTCCTGATCCTGCTCCAGAGGTTGTCAATGTGTAAACCAATTGTCCCTGCTCCATAATCCTCCAGGACGCCCTTACGACCATGCTTAAGGTAGAGATAATAACGATCACGAAGCAAACTTATTGTACAGAATTAAATACAATATGAATTACCGATATAAAAAAGGTATAACAGGATAACGGCCACAGAGCTTCTTAAAATCATTCTGGTAAAGCTATGTCATACTTTAAATATGTATTTTTTTAATTTATTTTGAATACTTACATGTATATACTTATAAGAAGTATCTGGTTTCATCTCTATTTCTCAAAAGAATAATGATGGAACAATATTTGCGGTTGAAAATAAATGATGTAATGTACAAAGAATCGATAACCCTGGGGCATGATAAAAATGCGTATTCCGATGAAGTCGGCCACGTGTTATGATTCAACCCGGCCACCTGTTCCGAAGCAAGCCGGCCAGTCATTATGATGGACCCGGCCACCCTGATCGGAGCCGTCAGGCGACGCATGGTTTCTTTGCTACCTTACCCCATCTCTTCCTTGTGTGTCAATGATGCTTTTCTCTTTCTCATCGATTCCCCTTTCAGGTGTATCCGATGTGCGTTGTGAACCAGCCTGTCAAGCAGGGCATCGGCAATGGTTGGATCGCCTATCATTTCATGCCAGTGGTCTACGGGCAGCTGACTCGCTATGATGGTTGATGCCGTACCGTGCCTGTCTTCGATCACCTCCAGGAGGTCTCTCCGCTCCGGATCAGTCAGGGGTGACAGTCCAAAATCATCGAGGACCAGAACCCGTGCCCTGGCAAGTCTCGTTAAGGTTTTCGCATAGCTCCCATCCGCCCTGGCAATGGCAAGGGTGTAGGAGAGCTTCGGGGTTCTCATGTAGTATGCGCTTAACCCCTTGCGGCAGGCTTTGTGGGCTAAAGCACAGGAGAGAAACGTTTTTCCCGATCCTGTCGGTCCTATGATGATCACGTTCTGGTGGCGCTCTATCCATCCACAGGTCCCAAGGCTTAGGATGACGGATTTGTCGAGACCACGGGGCGTGCGGTAATCGATGTCTTCCATTGAGGCCGATAATTTGAGCCTGGCGCCGTGAAGCAACCGTTTCATCCTCCCATTTTCCCTCAAGAGATGCTCTGCGTCGACGAGCATGCCGAAGCGCTCCTCAAATGAGAGATCGGTCGCAGCGGGATGCGACCATTGTTCCTTCAATGCCTCTGCCATGCCGGCAAGTTTCATCGCGTAGAGTTTCTCCATCGTCTGTTCGTTCAACATATGCGTCCTCCTTGTCAAGTTCATAATAGGCTCTGCCTCTGATGTTTTCATGGGGGAGAGTATTGCCGGAAGGCGTCTCTAAAAGGAGAGTCTTTCCGTCAAGGTTGTTCTTCAGGATTGATTCGACACTCTTGTATGAGTAAGCTTTCAGCAGAAGAGCTCGTCTGCATGCAGCCTCCAACCTCTCTTCCCCGTATCGTCGTGCCAGGCGCATAACCCCGAGACAGCTTCGAAAGCCCTGTTCGGGATGGGTCTTTCTTTCCATGATCTCTGTGACGAGCTCCGCTGTCGATGGTCCGGTCTTTTCTGCCCAGCGGATAATGCGGGAGGGGGTCCATTCCAGGTAGCGTTTGTGTGATTCAGGCATATGTTCACTGAGCGTTGTGTGCCTGCCGGGAGAACAGTTCCTTGCGTGGCCGGCCACCCTTCTCCCCTTGAAGAATATCTCAACGGTACCCGCCGTGACGCGTGTGTCAACCACCATACCCCGTAATTGATAGGGAACGCTGTAATAGTGACGGCTGATCTCCACGTGATAGTCAATGTTGACTTTGTGCTTCTCCCACCCGGCATATTCATAGGGTTGCTGAGGCAAGGGTTGCATGGCCGGTCTGTCGATCGTCTCAAAGAGCTCTCGTCGCGATACTTTCATCTTCTGCAGAGGACGGTTGTTCATGTCTTCGACTTTCTGTCTAATCATCCTGTTCAGTTCTCCGATAGAGAAGAAGGTGTGGTTCCTGAGTGCGGCAATGATCCATCGTTCCGCGATGAGAACCGACGATTCCACTTTCGCCTTGTCCTTGGGTTTTTTCACCCGGGCGGGGATCACCGTTGTACCATAGTGTGCCGCCATATCCTGATAGGTGGGGTTAAGGTCGGGCTCATACCGGGACGGATGGGTGATGCCTGTTTTTGTATTATCCGGGGTGGTGATGGCAGGAACTGCGCCAAAATACTCAAACGTGTGGACATGTGCTCTGATCCATGAGGGGAGATCTAAAGAAAGGTGCGCCTCTGCATAGGTGTAGTTGCTTGCCCCCAGGGTAGCAACAAACAGATATGCGGGGATCACCTTGCCGGTGACAGGATCATGGATCGGTATCGTATCGCCTGCATAATCGACGAAACATCTTTCTCCTGCCTTGTAGTCGTTACGGAAGGAGATGTCGAGCGTCTTTTTCCATGCCCGGTAACGAAGACAGAACTGACTGTACTGGTAACCCTCAGGATTGTTCTCCCGGTATTCGTGCCAGAGCAGTTGAAGGGTGACCCCCTTTCTGGCAAGCTCCTTGTGGATGTACTCGAAGGGCGGCATGTTCCGTTTTTCTACCGATAACGGAATGCTGGAGGGAAAGAGGAGATTCTCTAAAGCAGCCTCATCCAGATCCTCCGGCAGGGGCCAACTGAGGCCTGCCTTTCTTGCCCGTTCGAGGTAATCCCTGACGGTGGTTCTGCCGACACATAAGCTTTTTGCCGCCTGTCGTACCGATAATCCTGTTCCTAAGCAGAGCCTGAACATTTCTTTTAACTTTCGCATAGATAACCTCCTGAATGCCATTGATGCTCCTTCCATAATTTTTGAAGAAGTGTAACGGCATCCTGTAGATTTTATCCAGCGTCTCTGACAGCTTGCCCGGGGTGGCCGGGTCCATCATAATGGGTGGTCGGCTTGGATCATAATGGGTGGTCGGCTTCAATCATATTCGGTGGTCGGGTTGGATCGGAATACGCAATAAAAAGGGGAAGCATGGAAAAAAGATCATCAAAATCCACACCGGGAAACGCAGAAAAAAACCAGTCTGCAATTCAGGAGAGCGAGGAACAATACAGATTGATCTTCAATCTCGTTTCTGACGCTATTTTTCTCATCGACAACGAAACAGGACAGATCCTCGAGGTCAACAAGGCCGCATCATCTCTCTATGGCTACAGCAGGGAAGAACTCCTTTCGATGAACCACAGAGATGTATCCGCTGAGCCGGAAAGGACGCGGGAAGCAACGCTGAAAGAGATGACCGTGGTCCCCCTCCGGTATCACAGGAAAAAGGATGGTGCCGTCTTCCCCGTTGAGATCACCGCCACCCATCTAATGTGGAAGGGGCGGAAGTCGCACCTCGCCGCCATCCGGGACATCACCGAACGCAATAAGATTGAAGATGCTTTGAGAAAAAGCGAAGAAACAATCCGCGTAATTACTGATAATGTTCCCGCATTTGTATCCTACATAGACAAGAACGGTTTTTACCGCTTTGCCAATAAGCGTTACGAAGAATGGTTTGGCATCCCGGTAACTGAAATTACGGGAAAACACTACCAAGAAGTCCTCGGCCTGCGCGCCCATGAGAAGGTCAAGCCTTATATGGAATCTGCACTATCGGGAAGGCAGGCATCTTTTGAAACTCTTCTTGACTATGCACTCGGTGGGGAACGATGGGTGCACGGCGAATATATTCCTGATATAGATACGAGGAGAGATGTCCAGGGATTCTTTGCCATGGTTACAGATATCACAGCTAGCAAACGAACAGAAAAAGCCATCAGAAATCAGGAGAAAGAGTTAAGGTCGATCTACGATAATGCACCGCTCATCATGATGCTTGTGGATAAAGAGTGGAAGATTCGCAAAACAAACGCCTTTACGTCCAACTTTGTGGGCAGGGCCGAGGATGAGACGATAAACATGCGTTGCGGGGAGGCTCTGAATTGTATCCATGCCCTTGATAGCCCGAAAGGCTGTGGCTTCGGTCCTTTCTGCAGGGAATGCATGCTCCGCCTTACCGCATTAAACACAATCGAAACTGGCCGCGATTGCAAAGAGGTAGAAATAAACATGTCCTTCTCGAATAAAAGACAGGCACAGAGTACAATTTTTCTCCTCTCGACAACAAGACTGGAAATCAAGGGACGACCCATGGCGCTGGTCAGCATGCAGGACATTACCGAGCGCAAGCACGCCGAAGAGAGGCTCCGCATGCTCCTCTATGAGCTTGAGGGTAAAAACAGAGAACTTATTAAGGCATACGAGGAGCTGAAGATGTCAGAGTCAATGCTTGTCCAGTCAAAGAAGATGGCGTCCCTCGGGCAGCTCTCCGCCGGGATCGCCCATGAGCTGAAAAACCCCCTCAGCATCATCCTCCAGGGGATCGCATATGTCCAGTCATCGGTCGAGGACGGCACGCTTATCGATGCCTGCGACAGGATAAAAAAATCGGCCATACGGGCTGATTTGGTGATCCAGAACCTCCTCAGTTTTTCTAGGCAGGAGCCCCCTTCCTTTACCGAAGATGATATAAACGCCCTCATCGAGGAGGCACTCACGATGGTCGAGCACCAGATGAGCCTGCGAAACATACAGGTCATACGGAACTATTTCCTTCACATCCCCAAGGTACGGGTAGACAGCAACCAGATCAAGGAGGTCTTCATCAACATATTCATCAATGCCGCCGATGCGATGAAGTATGGAGGCACCATCACGCTCACCACCAAAGCGGGGATAGACAAGGATGGAGAACCATGCGTCAGGGCCGTAATAGAGGATACGGGAACAGGCATACCCGATGAGATCCTTAAAAATGTTTTCGATCCCTTCTTCACGACAAAAACGGACTCCGAAGGCACCGGGCTCGGCCTGTCCATCACAAAGGGGATCGTTGAACGCCATCACGGCAGCATTGCCATCAGCAGCGAAGAGGGGAAAGGGACAACGGTGACGATCACCCTGCCCTGCAATCCATTCGAAAAGGAGAGCCATTACAATGGATAAAAAGAAGATCCTCCTCATTGACGATGAAGAGGACTTTTGCTTCTTTGTAAAGCTGAACCTGGAAAAAACAAGGAAATACCAGGTCTTTACCGCGACAGACGGCATGGAAGGCATCAGGCTTGCGAGGCAGATTAAACCCGACCTTATCTTCCTCGATATCGTTATGCCGAATATTGATGGTGGACAGGTCGCGGAGATCCTTCTTGATGATGAGCCGACCAGCACAATCCCCATTGTTTTTGTTACCGCGGTAGTAAAAAAAGATGAGCTTTCGGGACGCGGGGGAAAGATCGGCGGAAGGGATTTTATTGCCAAGCCGGTCAAACCGGAGACACTGATAAAAAGGATTGAGCAATATTGCCCTATCCAGAAGGAATGGCGCCGCTGATTTTATTAGAACTACCCGAAAAAAATACACCGTAAAAAGAGCCGGCTTTAACAGTTTTCACAATGCCGCAGGTCGATAAGTCTTGTCATGGCGCGTTCATCGCGGATCGCAGCATGCTCACATCAAGACTAATGTTGCAAAATGTAACGCTGTGTTGAATAATGCAACGCGCTTCTTGATTGCGCATTGCATTTGCTGCCCCATTTAGCCAGTTTTGCCTCTTATCGCAAGAAAAATGATGGTGACGCTTCACGCCCCCCATTGGCATGGTCTTTGCTTTAAAAATTTAAAAAAGGTGCAAAAAATGGTTAATCTGTTTAAGCAACTCGTAGTGATGAGTTAATGATTCGTTATGTGTGAACGCTTTAATAAGATTTAATAAGAGGCAACGAGAACAAGCACAAAACGTTTAAAAGATACTTTTGAAAATGGGTAAGTCGCCTCGCGGTTGTTGTTTATTTTATAAAGAAAGGAAGGAGGCATATAATGGGCGATAAAGGCAAGAAGGACAAGGAAAAGAGTCTGAAGCAAAAAAACGAAAATCAGAAAAAGAAGAAAAAACAGAAATAAAGAAAACCATTGAAGTGATATTCTTAATAGTTCTGTTGGTTGTGCGTTTATCGATTCAATAGTCCGGGAAGCTCGTTTTGTGCGGTCCTGCGCTGACGAGAATACGCTTTGATGTACTTTCAGTTTCAGTCAAGTATCCGCGCCAGTGCTTCCTGATCTATACAGTATCGATATGTATGCATAATCTACTTTTGTACGCGAAATGCGTTGTTTTGAACTATAACCTTGAGCTTTTACGAACGGTTGCTACTATGCTTATTTTTTGCATTTTCTGTAAAACAGCAAGTCATTTATTTTGCATCTGGATCCGCTTTATAAACATTATACGATCCGCTTTTAAAGAATACACTAATAAAGCGGTATATTTTTGTAACATGTTACAGACTCGAAAAATATTATTTTTAGACTCGGCTGAAAAGATAACCCTTTCGTTTAACCAAACATGATTGCGATGGCGCGCTGGGCAATATTGCTGTGTGCGGTATTCATAGCGGAATGATGTTGTACAGCATGAACGCATATATACTTTCGGAGTTAAAAAATGGCAGTAAATGATTCTATTACAATTAAAGATTTCGGAGATGTACCCGACTTTCTTTCAGAACCTGGTATCGACCTTTTCAAAAAGATGGAAGAGGCAATTGCGCCACACAATAAAAAAAGCGCGGATGGGGAAGAATCTGAAGGATTGCCTTCAGATGCAACTGATAATATAATATGGTCATATTTAAGAGATATAGGACATATACCAGTCTTCACATCCTACGAAGAACGCCAGATTAAAGAAGAGATTGAAGATACCGAAAGAAAGGCGTGGAACGCTTTGTTTGAGCTGCCACAGGCATTGAACGAGCTTTCAGCAATAGGCCAACAATTGGAGAAAGGAACCAAAAATATACTAGATGTACTCAGCGGCATTAATGAAGTGAACTATACGAAAAAAGATGGGAGGAAATACAGAAAAAAAACCTTATCCCTCATCAATGCCGTAAAGCATCTTCATGAGAAAAAGGAAGATATAAATAAAATGCTGCCGGGAATCGACAAAATAAGCAGGAACAAACTTGCGAAGAGGCTTAAGAGGATCGAGAACAGGAAAGAAAAAATCTTGTGCGATCTCAAACTTAGCAAGAAGATCATAGCTGCTATCATCAAAAAAATTGAGCAGCAATTTGATTTTATCGATGATGAAGAGGCGCGTATCGTGAAAAGAAAATTGGCGGAAGTTATTGAAATTCAAAATAGACTGAAGTTCATCAAAAACAGGCTTGTCCAGGCCAATCTGAGGCTCGTGATCAGCATCGCCAAAAGATATCGTAACCGGGGACTTTCATTTCTTGACCTTGTCCAGGAAGGCAATTTGGGACTCCTAAGGGCTGTTGAAAAATATGATTATCGGAAAGGGTACAAGTTCTCCACATTTGCAACGTGGTGGGTGAAGCAAGGTATATCACGGGCAATAGCGGATTGCGCCCGGACCATCAGGATACCGGTTCATGTGCTTGAAGTGAGAAATAAGATCAACAAGGCTACCGTAGCCCTCTTCCAGGAGTTGGGAGAAGAGCCAAGCCCCGAAGAGATTTCTCGTTTTTCCGGAATATCATCGGGGAAAGTCAAAAAAATTATGACGATTTCCAGTGATACCGTGTCAATAGAAACCCCGATCGGGAATGACACGTCCACGCTCAATGATTTTATCGCGGATTCAGAGGCATCTTCGCCTTTTGCAGAGCTTGTAGGTTCCTCCCTCAGGGAAGAGATAGAAAAAATTTTGTCTACCTTAACTCCGAGGGAAGAGAAAGTTATCAGAATGCGCTACGGCATCGGTAACCAGAACGTTTTTACCCTGGAAGAAGTGGGTGATGTCTTTGGGCTTACCCGGGAACGTATCCGTCAGATTGAACGCAAGGCCCTGAAAAGACTTCAACACCCATCAAGGCGTAAGAGGCTTGAAAGCTTCAAGGAATAAACGCAATGCGATTGCGCTTCGAATAAAAGATTTGCCGCAACAAAAGATAGAACCTGCACTGTTAGCTTGCTGAGTCGCTTTGGAGGCCATGTTATCCTGGGATCAGAAGTCATTGGTGCAGAAATAAAGGGGGAATGGTATGCTCCACACGATAAACGCCCAAAGATCAATAGCGTATTTTTCTATGGAAATAGGATTAAGTGAAAAAATCCGTACATATAGCGGTGGCCTGGGCGTTCTTGCGGGAGACACGATTCGCTCTGCTGCCGATCTCAGGGTACCGATGGTCGCAGTAACCTTACTCCATCGCCAGGGATACTTCCGCCAAATTCTCGGAGCGGATGGGTCACAGCGGGAAGAACCTGTCGAGTGGCCCGTTGAAGACCTTCTGGAAGAGATGCCGGATAGATCATTTGTGGTTATTGAAGGACGTACCGTTTATCTCAGGCCATGGAGTTATAAATTAAAAGGGATTGGCGGTTTTACGGTACCAGTATACTTTCTCGACTCCGACCTCCCGGAAAATTCAAAATGGGACCGCACATTGACCCATTACCTGTACGGCGGCGACAATCATTACCGGCTCTGCCAGGAGGTTATCCTCGGCATTGGTGGTGTCAGAATGCTGCGCAAAATGGGATACGGCAAAATCAGGACGTTTCATATGAACGAGGGACATGCGGCGCTTTTGGCGTTAGCTCTTCTTGATGAGTCTGCAGAAAGAGTGGGCAGATGGATTCTGATCGAAGAGGATCTTGAGACTGTACGGAAACGATGCGTATTTACGACCCACACTCCTGTTCCTGCCGGGCATGACAAATTTCCCTTAGATCTGGTACGGAGAGTGATAGGAGATCGAAAAGATTTTTTTGCCCTAAATGGGGTACTTTATGAGGGAAATGTCCTCAATATGACCTACCTGGCACTTAATCTAAGCCGGTATATCAACGGAGTTGCAAGGAAACACGGAGAGGTATCCCGGATGATGTTTGCAGGGTATTCAATCGAAGCCATCACGAACGGGGTCCATGCGGCCACCTGGATGTCCGAGCCCTTCCAGAAACTTTTAAACCGATACATCCCTTTGTGGAAGCAAGACAACTTCAGCCTTCGCCATGCCCTGAGCATACCGAAGCAGGAAATATGGGACGCACACATGAAGGCTAAAAAACGATTGCTCGACTTTGTCAACATGAAGACCGGAGCCAGGCTTGATGAGAATATATTTACCATCGGATTTGCCCGGCGCGCCGCCGCCTATAAAAGGGGAGACCTTCTGTTTGAGGATATTGATAGGTTGAAAAGGGTATCCGCTGAAGCAGGAAAGATCCAGATAATTTATGCCGGCAAGGCCCACCCCCGTGACCAAGAGGGGAAAAATCTTATCAAGAGGATCTTTCAGGCCAAACAAAACCTCAAGGAGGATATCAATGTCGTGTACCTCGAAGATTATGACATGGCCTTGGGGGCAATGATAACAGCCGGTGTGGATATTTGGCTAAATACGCCTGAATCACCAATGGAGGCATCCGGGACCAGCGGGATGAAGGCTTCACTTAACGGTGTCCCCAGTCTGAGCATACTTGACGGATGGTGGATAGAAGGCCATATCGAAGGATTGACGGGTTGGTCTGTCGGAGACACAAGCGTAGAGAAAGAAGGAGGAAACGACCGGAACGGAGATGCAGCGTCACTCTATGACAAGCTTGAGCACGTTATTATCCCTCTCTTTTACCGCGAGAGGAAACGGTTCATCGAGACAATGCTCTTCTCTATCGCAACCAACGGCTCTTTCTTTAATACCCAAAGGATGATGATGCAATATGTGCTCAATGCCTATTTGACTGATTAGAACCTTTTTGATCAAAAGGGAAACCTGAACGTTCCCCTATCTAGCGCCTCGGCATTGCGTAATACCAAATACTTATCCGGATCAAGGGGGTAATCCCATGTCCCACTTCTGTGAATAATCTTTCCTCCAAAACCGGTTTTGAATCGATACATTCCGTAGAATGGGTGGTGTTTGTCTTTTGTGGGCGACACAGCCCCCATGTCATAGGCGAGGCATCCTTTCTCCCGCGCAAGCAGTATGCCGGCCCATTGTACCGCGTAGGGCCCCATGAGATTACGACGTTGGTTTGAAGACGCCCCGAACAGATACGTCGCCACTTTGCCGGAGATCCCTATGATCGCCCCGGCGAGCGCCTCTTGGTTGTGTTTCGCAATAAGGAAGTAAATTTCTGAAGAATCCGGACTGGACTGAAGCGCAGAGAATAAGGCGGAAAAATATCTGTAACTACACGGGAAGAACTTGTTACGTTCTGCTGTCTGTCGGTAAAGGTCGTAAAACACCGGCAGCATGTCGATAGAAAGGGACACTATTTCTACCCCTCTTCGCTTGGCAAGACGTATATTGTATCGGGTTTTCGATTTCATATCCGACAAAATCTCTGCTTCTGTTCGTGCAAGGTCAATCATTACCGCATCTGCAACGGTTATGTCTATGGCGGCTTTCCGAAGGTTCCAAGACTTTGTGCCAAAATTCATGCGCAGTTCCTGCAGCCTCGGTTCGGGGCGGATTGCCCCACCTTGATACTTCGTAATATCATCGGCGCAGGTTATGTATTGCGATTCCCATGGAAGATCGTACCGGATGAAAGATATCGGCATGTCGAGGTGTTTAACCATTTCCTCCGAAAGTTTCTCCAGAAACAAGCCGTAATGTTCCGGAGGAGGGCCGTATTCCGGACCTTGTTGGATATACGCCCCCGTAATGCCGTGACCGAAGTCTCTTAATAAAACAAGGATGTCTGCTTCTGTATCTAACGAAGCAAAGTCGAAGGCGAATGTTTTCCACCCTAATCTTGATTTTACCTCACTCCAGTATACCGTTTGAAAAAGAATGTCGGTAGGACGAAGAGACCATGTGTCCTTTTGTTGTAAATGTACCTTCACCATTTCCCCTCCTTTACGGATGTTGTTATCAATTGCGGGCCGTTTAGAATATATGCAAAACAAGGTCCACACGTCGCAATTAAAAAGGGAGGGGATCATGTATGATTTCTCCTCGATATGGAACAATACCTCCTTTTTTTGACAATTTGGGGTGTTCACCGCGGGTCTCGACGGAATCATGACAAGAACGGCGTTGCATAATGTAACGGCGCGTTGAATAATGCAACATGCCTTTTGACTGCCCGATGAATCCCCGGACCTTCTTCGCCAAGTTTGCCTCTGATCGTAAGGGAAATTATGGTAATATTTCCGTTCCCTCCCTTTGGCACGGTCTTTGCTTAATAAAAAAATAAGACCTTCTGGAAGTGATTCCTTAAAGCATGAGAAATCCTTGCCTTCCGAATCGTGATGCTTTTCCAGGTCAATCTCGCCGGTCTGTCAAGAACGAAAGGAGAACACCATGAAAAGATACTATTTGTCGGAAGCCATTGATAAATGGGCAACAGCGTTTATCCGTATTTATGAGCGACAAGGAATTGCCGATTTCGAAAAGTATCAGTATAGTATAGCAAAAATTCTTCGTCTGGGACCAAATCCTGAGCAGGAAGAAAAACTGCTTGCATATGTCAAAGATATAACAAATCCAAAGGATGTGCTTTTAGAAGCCCTTGCTGCGATCATGCTTAACAACTCTATAAATAACAACTCTAGAATTCTTGCGGTAAATGCCCTGCGTGTACTTTTACCAATAATAATGCCTAATACCAAACACATAAGAGAGTCTGTTGTGCGGGCGATGGAGGGCATTATCAATTATCCAGAGAAATCGGTATTTTATGACACTGTTAAAGATACGCTGAAATCCATAAACATGGCGATGCAAAAAGATAGTCAGAACCGCGCTTTGTTGTCTAACGTTACGGGAAGCAATTTTAGATAAGTAAAGCTTAGCTTTTCTGATGTCAAAGCCGGATTTTTGAACTGAATGAGCAATGGATTAGTAAAACATTATCTTATGAAAGGGGGCCTTATGAGTGATTCAGCGAGCAGCCATGGCCGTAAACGCAAGTCGCGAAAATTGAAACAAAGCGAGATCGACGACCCTGGATCGCGACGCTTAAGCCTTGCGGCCGGTAATGTGAACGGTCGGTACTCCAACCAGGTATAGCCACTGTTTCATCTCCGGTCGTGTCGCCCATGCGTTGTGACCGTAACGGAGGTGACTGTGAGAACCAAGAATGCATTCATCGTCCCGGAACTGCGCGATCTTCTCGCAGTCGGGGATGCTAAAATACTCCATAATCTTTACAAGGCAGCACACCCCGCTGCCATTGCAGAATTGATTTCAACCCTTTCCGGGAAAGAGGCTTGGGCTATTCTACAATACGCCGATCCACTTCTTCGCGCCGAGATTTACAGTCATTTGGACAAAAATATCCAGGCAGAAATCATCAAAGCGCTCCGACGTGAAGATATCGCCCGCCTGTTGGCTGACATGGCTCCTGATGACCGGGCCGACCTGTTCAAACAGTTGTCTGAAGATGTGCGCGAGGGTATTCTGCCGGCTTTGGCGCAGGCTGAGCGAGAAGATATTAGGCGCCTTGCCTCCTACAAAGAGGGTACAGTCGGCGCCGCCATGACCTCGGACTACGCCACGCTTTCGCCGCAAATGAACGCATCGCAGGCATTGGAACGACTTCGACAAATAGCGCCGAACAGAGAAACCATCTATTACGCCTACGTGTTGGACGATGACCGAAAGCTCCTCGGATTCGTGTCGCTTAAAGACCTCATTGTGGCTTCCCGCAAGGACCGGGTCAGAGACATTATGCACCATGAGATCATCTCGGTCAAAGTTGAGGATGATCAGGAAAATGCGGCACAGAAAATTCAGAAGTACGACCTGATTGCCTTACCGGTGCTCAACGATGATGATGCTTTGGTAGGAATCATCACTTACGATGATGCTATCGACATTATAACCCAGGAACACACTGAAGACATGGAAAAATTTATGGCCATATCAGGCAGTCACGAGCCGGGCGCATACCTGAAGACCTCATCATGGGTACATTTCAAGAACAGGGTATATTGGATCGTCAGCCTCGCCGCTTTCGGTTCGTTGTCAGGCATGATCATTCACAGTTTCGAGGCCACGCTTATGCAAATACTTATTTTAGCCCTCTACATGCCCATGATTACTGACGCCGGCGGCAACACAGGCAGCCAGACGGCCACGTCAGGGCCTTGATCCTGCGCGAGATCTCTTCAGCGGACCTATTCAGGGTTCTGTCCAAGGAAATCAAGATCGCCGCTCTGTTGGCCGTAGTTTTGAGTATACTCTCCTGGGGCAAGATATTTTTCCTGTCTCGGGGGTCGGAGATACCTACGGGTTTTTCACTCGCCAAGATCAGCTTGGCCATAGCCGTCGCGCTTGGCCTGCAAGTGGTGAGTGCAACCGTGATAGGCGCTTTGTTACCCTTGAGTGCGGCAAAAATGAAATGGGATCCTGCGGTGGTGGCAAGCCCTGCCCTTACAACAATCGTGGATATAACCGGACTGCTGATCTATTTCACTACTGTCAGGTTATTTCTTGGTATATAGTTATAAACAGTGATTTACAGCAGACGTATCAATGCCTTGCAACTGAACTATGAATGATCTTATCATGTGCTCTTTTCAACTTTTTTGGCACATATTTTGCTATAATTAATAGGAAAAAGTTAATGTTGCACATTTCGACCCAAGAATGTCAGGATTTATTTTTGATAGAATCAGGTATTTCCTCAGAATTCACAAAGCTGGGTCGGCGGGATCCATTATGAATTTTAATTTTGATAAGTTCAGGACAAAGCTCATCGCCATATTCGTCCTTATATCGTCAATCCCTCTTATTATTTTCGCTGCCGTAATATACAAGAAGGAATCTCAATTGGTACGAAATAAGGCATTGTCTCATCTCGACACCATTATCGCGCAGAATGTTTTGATGATAGAAGGCTTCAGGTCCGAACGCATACGTGACCTCAATCTTTTGGCTGCCACTATGCGAGACCTCGGCAGTGAAACCGCGTTAAATCATTTTAGGCTTATGCAGAGAGAGTACAAACTCTATAAGCATTTCTTCGTGATCAGTGCAGAGGGATCTGTCCTTTTTGAAACAGGCAACCTTAAGATTTTGAGGAAAAATTTGCTCGATCAGGAATGGTTCAAGTCTTCAAAAAAAGGAATACCCTTTATGGGTGTCATAAATCTGTCTGAACTCAAAAAACATGACCTCCTTGTAACGGTACCGTTAGCATCCCTCAACGGGAGGGGCATGGCGTTGCTCGGTGCAACGATTGATTTTCAAGGCATCGAGCATGTCATGAAAGACACAAGCATTGGCAGTACGGGTGAAGTCTACCTTATCAACAAAGACGGCGTTTTCCTTACCACCACCAGAGCAGGTGAAGGCCGTGCCGGAGATAGCATGGCCCCTGAAATATTCACGCACTATTTCACGCCTGCCGGTTCCGATGAACATGTTGATTACAGGGGTAAAAAGGTTGTGCGGGTTTACAAAAAGATCCCCGGTCTTGACTGGTTTATTATTGGGGAACAGGATTCCGAAGAAATCTTCAGCGATATCGAGACTCTTCGTAAAATATTTATCGGCTTCGTGCTCCTCCTCATCGCGCTTATCATTCTGACTGGGTACATCATATCAAAAAGAATCGCCAACCTCCTAAAGTCTGCCTACCATCAAAATAAGGAACTAGAAATACAATTAATACAAAAAGACAAACTTGCCTCTATGGGACTTTTAACCGCCGGAATCGCTCACGAACTGAATACGCCTTTTGCCAGCGCCCTACTTTACACCCAGATGCTGAAAGAGGACATGAAGAACTCTTCACCTTCTTATACAGAGAAACTAAGCTTTATAGAAGAAGAAATAAAGAGGGGCAGCAGAATAATACGAAGCCTCCTTGATTTCTCTAAACAATCCCAGACCGATTCTTTCATAACCGATGTTAACGAGGTTCTCTATAAGCTTTTAAACATCTCTGAAAGATTCTGTTTTGACAGGAAAATCAACGTCAAACAGTCTTTAGAAGAAGGCATCCCTCTGGTTAAAGGCAATGCCAGCATTCTCTATCAGGTGTTTATGAATATTATTACAAACGCGGTAGAGGCCATGGATAACGGCGGGACCTTAACAGTTGTCACACGATACATACAGGCCCTGCAAAAAGTCACTGTCGAAATCCAGGATACCGGGCCGGGTATACCCGAAGAGTACCTTGGCGACATATTCGATCCTTTTTTTACCACAAAATCATTGGCTGAAGGCACAGGATTGGGGCTGGCGATCAGTTATTCGATGGTGAGAAAGATGGGCGGGAATATAAGGGTAACAAGTTTTTGTCAGAAAAAGAACGATAGCCCATCATTGCCCACAGGTACAACTTTTACCATTGAACTTGTTGTACAGAAAAACGGTTACGAAAATAATAGAGAATAGAGGAGGATAAAGCAAGTGAAGCAAACACAAATCCTCATAGTGGAAGATGATGTGAAGATGAGAACAGCCTTGAGGGAAATCATGTTCAAGGAAGGGTACTCTGTGGAGACAGTGGAGACGGGGGAGGCGGCTCTCGCAAAAATTGGTACAACAAATTATGATCTTGTGATTACCGACCTCAAGCTTCCAGGCATCGATGGGATGGATATACTAAAAGCAATTAGAAAGTCAAGGCCTGAAATCAGCACCATCATGATAACGGCTTATGCGACAGTTGATACAGCGGTTGAAGCTATGAAGGAAGGAGCCGAAGACTATATTGCAAAGCCGTTCAATCTCGACGAAATAAGAATAATCGTAAAAAAAGTGCTCGAAAGAAAAGCCCTTGTCGATGATAACAAGCTCTTGCGAAGTCAACTAAAGAAAAAATACAGCTATGAAAACGTGGTAGGTAACAGCGAAGGCATGATCGATGTTTATAAGACTATAGATAGAGTCAAAGACTCAAAGGCAACCGTTCTTATCTTAGGAGAGACCGGTACCGGCAAGGAGCTTGTGGCAAGGGCCATTCACTATAATAGTATTCGCTCAGAGAAACCTTTTCTCCCTGTCAATTGCGCGGCCTTGGCTGAATCTCTTCTGGAAAGCGAGCTTTTTGGCTACGTGAAAGGCGCTTTCACCGGCGCCGCAAGGGATAAGCAGGGCGTCTTCGAAGTGGCTGATGGAGGCACAGTATTTCTTGATGAGATCGGGGACATAAGTGCTCGTCTCCAACAAGTTTTGCTCCGAGTGCTCGAAAATGGCGAGATACAGCCGGTAGGTGCAACAACCAGAAAAAAAGTTGACGTCAGGATTGTTGCGGCAACAAACAAAAACCTTGAAGAAATGATAAAAGCAGGTTCATTCAGAGAGGACCTGTATTACCGCCTGAATGTAATAACCCTGAGATTGCCCCCGCTCAGAGAGAGAAGAGAGGATATCGCGACTTTGGCAGGCCATTTTCTCCGGAAGTATTGCACAAATAACGAAAAGGCAATAACGGGATTATCAAAAGAGGTGCTCCGCCTGCTCGAGCAATATGCCTGGCCGGGGAACGTGCGAGAACTCGAAAACGTGATAGAACGGGCTACACTTCTCGAAACAACAAGCGAGATCACACAGGAAAGCTTGCCTGAGCCTATACGAACAGCTATCGACAAAGGCCTCTTGGCCCATGATGAAGACCTGCAGACATTAGAGGAAATGGGACGGGCCTATATCATTAAGATCCTTGGAAAGGTAAACGGCAACAAGGCAAGGGCCTCGGAAATCCTGGGCATCAATCGCACCTCCCTCTGGAGGATGATACAGAGGTTCAAGATTTCTGAATAAGTTAACATCTTTGACATCGGAAATTGCCTGTTACGATGCACAAAGCAACGCATAGTTGCATAAAGTAACACAGCTGTAAGTGTTTTTCAGCATTTGCGGTTCTGATAAATTTGCTTCATAAATTCAACAATGTTAACCCAAAAAATGCAATTGCAATAGACATACCTACGTTATAAAGCCCATCAAGGCTTTTCCTCACTTCTTATCAGAACGACCATTGTTGGTGCGGTTTCTTGGCCCACCTCCGGTTTGGTTGCCT